>Ga0209648_10000048_pt1 | contig 72474 bp, 51 predicted proteins | sample GraSoi2013_115cm_FD_185830 | JGI IMG/M metagenome (GOLD analysis project Ga0209648, IMG submission 185830) | Grasslands soil microbial communities from the Angelo Coastal Reserve, California, USA - Sample 9_17_2013_115cm (SPAdes) (version 2) | ecosystem: Environmental > Terrestrial > Soil >... | reverse complement strand
TACACTCGTGCCCGAGTGGCGGAACTGGCAGACGCGCTGCGTTCAGGTCGCAGTGGTCGCAAGGCCGTGGAGGTTCGAGTCCTCTCTCGGGCACCATTTTCTTCAAAAAATAAGCTGTCCATGGGGTGATTGAGTTTCCCCTTGTACTTCTACAAGAGAAGTGGTACCTTCCTGTAGAAGCGACAGGGGGGAATAGATGGCGGACCGCCGAATTGATCTTCCGCAAGGAACTCTGGACCTCCTGATTCTGCGCACGCTGGCGCTTGAGCCGCAGCATGGCTGGGCCATCTCGGAGCGCATCCATCAGATTTCCAGCAAAGTTTTGTTCGTGCAGCAGGGGTCGCTCTACCCCGCGCTCCACCGTCTGGAGCGAAAGGGTTGGATCAAGGCGCGCTGGGGAGCTTCGGAAAACAATCGTCGTGCGAAGTTCTATGAACTAACCGCGCTTGGGCAAAAACAACTCGAACTGGAAGAAAGCACCTGGCGCAAACTTGCCGCTGCCGTGGCGCAAATCCTCGAGACCACTTAGGAGGCGCTTATGCTGGATGATTTGCTGTTGCGCTTGCGCGCTCTCTTTCGCAGGAAAGCCGTGGAAGCGGAACTAGAGGAAGAACTTCGCTTCCACTTTGATAAGCAAATCGCAAAGTTCATGCAGTCCGGAATGGCGCCGGATGAAGCCAGGCGCCGCGCGCGGCTGGAGTTCGGCGGAATGGAGCAGCTCAAGGAAGAACATCGCGATTCCCGCGGCGTGAGCTTCATTGAAACATTACTGCAAGACCTGCGTTACGCGATGCGCCAGTTGCTCAAGAGCCCAGGCTTCACAACCGCCGCCGTTCTCACTCTGGGGCTGGGCATCGCGGTGAATGCCACGATGTTTAGTCTCGTCAGCGGTTTCCTTTTGGCGCGTCCGCCGGGTCGCGAACCCGAGCGCGTGACGGTGGTTACCTCTGTCAACCCAGCGGGGGGATTCCAGCCCGATGCGTTTCCCGTCTCCGCGCCAAATTACTTCGCTTGGCGCCAAGCAAACCATGTGTTTGCGGATATTGCCGCCGCGGATGAATATCGTACCGTGAGCTTGACCCCGCAGGGCCATTCCGCCGAGGAAAGCCAGCCCGAGGCGCTCCGCTCTGCCGCCGTATCGCCCAACTATTTCGACGTGCTCGGCGTCTCTCCGCAGCTTGGACGTACCTTCTCCGACGGAGAAGACCAACCTGGGCACGAACACGTTGCCATTCTCAGCCACGAGCTCTGGGAGCGACACTTCGGTTCCGACGCTTCGCGCATCGGCCATGCCATCCGGCTGAACCGGGAGAGCTATACGGTTATCGGTGTGATGCCCGCGAGCTTCAGCTTGCTGGGCTTCACTCCACAACTATGGACGCCACTCGCACTGACGGCTGCGGATCAAACTGCAGCAGCACGCAAGGACCGTTCCTTGTTCCTGTTCGCGCGGCTGAAACCGGGGATAACTCTCGAAGAGGCTCGCGCCCAAATGGTTACGCTGGCCACTCGCGCCGGCGATATGTTCCCCGAGACTGAGAAAGGCTGGGGTGTTGCGGTGCGCACACTTCCGGATTTCCTGGTCTACAATTTTGGCATTCGCCAGGGCCTAGCCATGCTAATGACCACAGTGGCGTTTGTTCTGCTGATTGCCTGCGCCAATGTTGCCGGGCTGCTTTTGGCGCGCGCGTCCGGACGCCGGAAGGAACTGGCCATTCGCATCGCCCTCGGAGCCGGTCGCCTGCGCATCGTGTTGCAACTACTGAGCGAAGGCTTGGTGATTGCTGTTCTCGGCGGAACGATGGGTCTTCTGCTTTCCTTCTGGGGCATTAAGTTTGTTCGAGCAAACATGGACTTCAATGAAGCCATGAGCGCTGTACCACTGAGCCTGGATTGGAACGTTATGCTCTTTGCCCTGGCCATCTCGCTGCTTTGTGCTGTGCTGTGTGGCCTTGCTCCGGCGCTGAACGCATCGCGAACCGATGTCAACACGAATCTCAAGGACGAAAGCCGCGCGGCCTCGCCGAGCCGTTCGCTTGGCCGCCTGCGAACCGTACTCGTCACTGGCGAGATCGCTCTGGCGTTGTTTCTCCTGATAGGAACCGGGCTCCTTCTTCGCTGGATTTTTCTGGTTGAGCATCAGAACCTCGGCTTCCAGCCTGACCATCTCCTCACCGCCGGCTTGACACTCGACTACGCACGATACAAGGATGCCTCACAGAAGTCTCTCTTCGTCCAAGAGGTGATTCCTCGCCTCCAACAGATGGCGGGTGTCGAAGCAGTCGCGGTCACGTCCGACTTGCCGTCCAGCGGACCCGGCAGTGTGACTCTGCAGATCCAAGGTCAGCCCGAGTTGCCGGCCAACCAAAGGCTCCGCGCGCTCAATGTTCTCGTAAGCGCCGACTATTTCCGCACTGCGGGCATCCCGTTGCTGCGCGGTCGGACATTCACGGAGACGGATAACGCCAAGTCGCCGGGAGTCGTCGTCGTAAACCAGGAGTTTGTGCATCGCTACTTACAGGATCAGGACCCGCTCGGAAAACAGATTCGCCTGGATGTAACCAGCAGTACGCCGGAATGGAGCCAGATCGTCGGAGTTGTTGTCAACGTGAAAAGCTATTCGGAGGACACTCGCGACGATCCGGAAGTCTACGAGCAGTTCTCTCAGCGCCCCGTAAATTCGTTCTCGCTTATGGTTCGCACAAGTTCCGATCCGAATAGCTTGGCCTCCGCTCTGCGCAACACGGTCGCGCAAGTGGATGCCGGACTTCCGCTGGCTCGCGTGATGAGCATGCCGGACGTGATCGAGCGTCAAAAGAACGGAAACCCATTTTTTGTGACGGTGCTGGTCAGCTTCGCCCTCCTCGCGCTGATCCTTTCGGCCATCGGGATTTATGGCCTGATCGCTTATTCCGTGGGCCAGCGCACGCATGAAATTGGAATACGCATGGCCCTGGGAGCCAAAAGCCTGGGCGTCGTGAAAATGGTTTTGTGGGAAGGCCTGAAAATGACTGCCATCGGAGCGTCCATCGGACTCGCGTTGGCGCTTCCGCTGCCGAAAATTTTCGCCGCCATGTTCTACGGCTCCCGTCTTGCCGCGCCGCTCGTTTATTTCATTGTCCCGGCGGCCGTCGTCGCCGTCGCTATGCTGGCAACCTATCTTCCTGCACGCCGCGCTACGCGCGTGGATCCCATGGTCGCGTTGCGCTACCAGTAGCGCTTCCCACGGCACAAAACGTTTTCCCCCGATTCGGCCATTCATAAATTGCTTGATTGACGATTCGCTTGGCGATCCGCTACGTTGTTTCGTCTGAACGATTCACGCCTTTGCGAGGTGTCGCCTTGTTTCTGCATCTTCTACTGCTCGCGTTTCCTGAATGGAAGCCGCACTTCACCTTTCTGGATGGGGCGCGGGTGAACGAAATGATGGCGCTGCGCTGGCTTCATCTCATCTTTGGGATCATCTGGATCGGGCTGCTCTATTTTTTCAATCTGGTGCTGACGCCGGCGATGAAGAAATACGATCCCGCGCTGCGAATCAAGATGTATCCCGAGCTAATGTCCGGCGCGATGGGTTGGTTCCGGTCGTCTGCGTTCGTGACGGTGCTGGTCGGCTTGCGCTATTTCACGATTCATCTGTCCGCCGATGCGAGACTTGCGGGCGATCTTTCGCTGATTGGCAAGTGGTTTGGCTGGTGGCTGCTGGTGTGGCTCGTCGCGTACATATTTATTTATGCGCTGCAGCTTCCGGCAAAAGGAATTCGCGATAGCCTCTGGGTGCGCGTGATTGGAGTTTCGATTGTGGTGATCGCCGCCTCGTGGCTAGTGCTCGCCTTGAATGGCGGGCCCACCGTTTCCAACGCTCACCTGGCTATCAGCGTTGGTGGAGGCCTGGGCTTGGTAATGCTGCTGAATACTTGGGGAGTGGTCTGGCGCATTCAGAAGCGTCTGATTGTTTGGACGCGCGCCGCTGCCAATCAGGGCACGCCCATGCCGGCCGAAACGGAACGCCTTATGCGCTGGAACTATCTCACCGCGCGGACGTCTTTCTGGCTGTCTTTCCCGATGCTCTTCTTCATGGGCGCTGCCAGCCATTATCCATTCCTCAGCACCATTGCGCGATAATAGGCGCGGGTTGCCGCCATGTCCGACGAGAAGAACTACAACGTACTGACGACTGAGAACGGCGTGCCGATCAAAGCTTGGACCAAGGGCGTCCAACTCGAGGATCAGGCGCGCAAGCAACTCCTCAACGTGGCTCAGCTTCCTTTCATCTTCAAGTGGGTTGCCGCCATGCCAGACGTACACTGGGGCGTTGGCGCGACGGTCGGCAGCGTGATCCCCACGAAGGGCGCGATCATCCCGGCTGCTGTGGGCGTGGACATCGGCTGTGGGATGATGGCCGTGCAGACGGACCTCAACGCGCGCGATCTTCCGGACAACCTCAAGGGCATTCGCAGCGCGATCGAACAAGCCGTGCCGCACGGGCGCACGAATCACGGTGGCCGCGGCGACGTGGGCGCTTGGCGCGAAATCCCTGCGCGCAATTACGAAGTCTGGCAAACCCTGAAGCCGCGTTACGATGCCATTCTTGAAAAGCATCCCAAACTCGACCGGGGCAACCACTCCAATCACCTCGGGACGCTGGGCACCGGCAACCACTTCATCGAAGTCTGTCTCGACGAAGCCGAATACGTCTGGTTCATGTTGCACAGCGGCTCGCGTGGTGTCGGTAACCGCATGGGCAGCTATTTCATCGAAGTGGCGCGTAAGGACATGCAGAAGTTCTTCATCAATTTGCCGGACAAGGATCTCGCCTATTTCTCGGAAGGTACCGAGCACTTCGATGATTACGTCGAAGCCGTCGAATGGGCGCAAGACTTTGCCCGCTTCAACCGTGACTTGATGATGGAGCAGGTTGTCAATGCAGCCCGCAATTCTGGCGAAGTTCGCCCGTTCATCGCCGAGCTGAAGGCCATCAACTGCCATCATAACTATGTGGCTCGCGAGCGCCACTACGGCCAGAACATTTTGGTGACGCGCAAGGGCGCGGTGCGCGCGCGCGAAGGCGATACGGGTATCATTCCCGGCAGCATGGGAGCGCGTTCCTATATCGTCCGCGGCAAGGGCAACCTGGAAAGCTTCATGAGCTGCAGTCACGGCGCTGGACGTGCCATGTCCCGCACGGAAGCCAAGCGTCGCTTCAGCGTGGAAGACCACAAGCGAATGACGGCGGGCGTGGAGTGCCGCAAAGACGCCGACGTCATTGACGAAACGCCCGCTGCCTACAAGCCGATTGAAGCCGTAATGGCGGCGCAGAGCGATCTCGTCGAAATCGTTCACGCGCTTCGTCAGGTCGTTTGCGTGAAGGGGTGACTGGGCATCGAAATGAAAAAGGGAGGCGGGCCAGGTCGTCCCGCCTCCCTTCTATCCCCTCTCGGGGAATCCGGCCAGTCTGACGGAGGGCGACTAGCCGGTCGTGTGTTGGCCTGCCTATATAATCCCCAATGCCCGAAAAAAGTTCCTATGAATCCTAAAAAATTGACTAAAATCTCGGTGCAAATGCGCGCCCGCCGTCCGGCGCAAAAGCCAAATGCCAACTCCCTCACACCTAACTCCCGATAACATATTGCGTTTTCTGCAAGTTAGTAGCGCTCCCGCATCCGCTAGCGACATCGCCCAGGGCCTGCACCTGAAAAAGTCGGACAATCGCCCCCTCTTCAAAATGCTCTCCAAGCTTAAAAAGCGCCGCGCCATTGAGGAACTGCCAGGCGGCCGCTACCGCCTGCCTAGCCGCAAATCCGATCGGGACGCGCCCAGCCAAAAACCTTCCGGCGAAGGCTCGCGCCGTCCCCAACCCACGCCACTCTCGGGTCGCGATGAAGTCAAAGGCCGTCTCGTCCTTCACCACGACGGCTACGGCTTCGTCGTCCCCGATTCCCCCATGCCGGAGCTCGACGGCGATGTCTTCATTCCCCGCGACGCAATCCACGACGCCATGCACGGCGACAACGTCCTGGCGAAGATTCAGCGCCGAGGCAGTGTCACCGGCGCGCAACGCGCCGAAGGCCGCATCATTCGAATCCTCGACCGCGCACATCCCACGGTCGTCGGTCTCTTTCGCTACGGCCCTCAACACAATATCGTCCTGCCTTATGACACTCGCATCCAGCACGAAATTGAAATCCCCCGCGGTCACGAACTCACTCCGGGCCTCTGGAAAAAACTTGGCTTCAGCGGCGCCGATGAAACCAGCATCCGCCTAAGGCGCATCCCACGCCTGGATGAACTCGACGGTGCCGTTGTCAACGTCGAGTTGCTCCGCTTCCCGCGCGGCGGCGCACCTCCCACCGGTCGCGTCATCGAGATTCTCGGCCGCCCCGGCGATCTCGGCGTCGACACCGAAATCATCATTCGCAAGCACCATCTCCCGCACGTCTTCTCTGCCGAGGTCCTGGACGAAGCGGAGCGAGGCGCGAAGCCGGTAAGCGAAATGCAGCGTGGGGGCCGCGAAGATTTCCGCCACTTGCCGATCGTCACAATCGATGGAGAGACCGCGCGCGATTTCGACGACGCCGTTTACGTCGAGCATCGCGCCGACGGCGGATGGCACCTGCAAGTGCACATCGCCGATGTCGCGCATTACGTTCGAACCGCCACGCCTCTCGACGGTGAAGCGCGTCTCCGCGGCACCTCCGTTTACTTCCCCGACCGCGCCGTCCCCATGCTCCCCGAAGCCCTTTCGAACGGCATGTGCTCGCTCAAGCCCCGCGAAGATCGCCTGGTCATGAGCGCGCTCATGGAATTCGACGCCGCCGGCCACATGAAATCCTCGCGCATGACTTCCGGCGTCATTCGCTCCGCCGAACGCATGACCTACACGAACGTCAACAAAGTTCTCGAAGGCGATACGGAAATGTCCAAGCGTTACGCCTCGCTTGCTCCCCGCTTCCGCGACATGAAGGAGCTCGCCCTTCTCCTCAACGCCCGCCGAAACGAACACGGCTCCATCGACTTCGATCTCCCCGAGCCAGTCATCGAATTTGACGAAGAGCAGCGCATGACCAACATCACGCGCAGCGAGCGCAACATCGCTCATCGCCTCATTGAAGAGTTCATGCTCGCCGCCAATCGCGCCGTCGCCGCGTATCTACTTCGCCGCGGCATCGAGTCGCTCCATCGCGTTCACGAAAAGCCGGACGCGCGCAAAGTCCTCGAATTCGAAGAGCTGGCTCGCGCCTTTGGCTACTCACTTGGCGTTGAAGACTTGCACCAGCGCGAAGTCGCCGTTCGCCATGGCCGTGTTCCTGCACCCGCAAAAGCCGGCCGCCCGAACTCCTACGGACACGGCCGTGAGCGCGGCATGAAAGTGGCCCTCCCGGGCAGCGACTTGCGCATCACCCCGCAGCATTATCAGCGACTCATCAAAAAGGTTGTCGGCAAGCCCGAAGAACGCATCGTCTCCTACCTCATGCTACGTTCCCTCAAGCAGGCTCGCTACGCCGCCGAGCCTCTCGGCCATTTCGCTCTTGGCTTCGACGAGTACACCCATTTCACTTCGCCCATTCGGCGGTATCCGGACCTTATCGTTCATCGGATTCTGAAGTGGGCTCTCAAGCATCCCAACGACGCTCCGCCATCTTCGCAGATGCACTCCGCCGCGCCGCCGGGGGCTGAAGCCACGCTTTATTCGCATAAGAACCTTGAAGAAATCGCTACGGAAACCTCCGAAGCCGAGCGCCGCGCTAATGGCGCCGAGCGCGAACTCATGGACTGGAAGACCGCTCAGTTCATGGAAGACCATCTCGGCGAGGAATACGACGGCCTGATTATCTCTGTGCAAAAATTCGGCTGCTTCGTCGAACTCTTCGAAGTCTTCGTCGAAGGCCTTCTACCCATTAGCGCGCTTGAGGAATTTGCCGGCGCCCGCTGCGTCCTTCGCGAACACGATCATGCCATCGTTGCCCTACAGAGTGGCTCCAGCCGTGGAGGAGGCAGCGGGCGCGGAGCCCGAGGCGCTCGCCGTTCACTCCCCGCCTCTTCGTCCGTCCGCACCGCTGGCTCATCAGGTGCCCGCTTGGTTAGCGGTCACTCCGCAATCGCTTCGAGTCCCGGTCGCGGCGCACAGCCCCGACAGCTCGAATGGCACCTCGGCGATAAGGTCCGCGTCCGCGCCGAGCGCATCGACCCCATGCGCAAACGCGTCGAATTTGCCTTAATCCCATAGGCTGCCCCTTAGCCTTTTCTCTTCCGACGGCGATACAACTTTAGTACATCCCTGCTAGCTGGCCTTTCGGGAGCTGTTCTTTCGTACCTTTGACAGGAGCGCGTCGACGCTGTAGTTTCGCTGTAAGTTCTCACCTGCTAACGGATGCTGGGCGTGGAGATTAGCATTCGCTAGGGTTAGAGGGATGTGTGCAAGCCTCCCCTGGCGCGCTTGGTCATCGACCTAATTCATTCTGAGAGACCCCGCCTCAGACTCAGGAGGAGAGGAATGCCAACACGAAGGCGAGTATGCAAACCAATTGCTCTTGTCGCCGCCCTGTTCTTGCTGGGCGTTCCGGCGGCTCTGCGTGCGGACGACGACGATTCGCACGGTGTGTTGAGGGTGACCTCATACCCTTCAGGGGCGAATGTCTCTGTTGATGGCAATGACGTGCGCAAGGTCACTCCGGTCAATATCAGCATGCCTGTAGGCACGCACACCGTGGTGGTTTCGGTTTCGGTTCCGAATTCGGGATGGAACCCGGAAACTTGTAGCAAGCTAATCGTGCCTGGGAACAACTATCTCGACGTGACGTTGCTGCCAATCCAGACCACAGGCTCAATCGGTGCTCAAGGACCCAAAGGCGATCCAGGGCCACAAGGCCCCCGCGGTCTAGTCGGCCCGGCAGGTCCCGCGGGACCCCCAGGCCCTGCTGGCCCACAAGGTGCTATTGGTCCCATCGGACCCGCAGGCCCTCCAGGCTCACAAGGTGCTACGGGGCCCGTCGGACCCGCAGGCCCTCCAGGCCCACAAGGTGCTACGGGGCTCGTCGGACCCGCAGGCCCAACCGGAGCAACTGGTGCCCTAGGTTCCATCGGACCCGTCGGCCCAACCGGAGCTACCGGTGCCATAGGTCCCATCGGACCCGCTGGCCCAACTGGAGCTACCGGTGCCATAGGTCCTATCGGACCCGCTGGCCCAACTGGAGCTACCGGTGCCATAGGTCCTATCGGACCCGCTGGTGCAGTCGGCCCGACAGGTCCCGCTGGCCCGACTGGTTCGCAAGGCCCAACCGGTCCTACAGGCTCGACCGGCCCCACCGGCGCGAACGGCATCAGCCACGCTTTCATGGCGCGGAGCACTGTTGCCTTGTCGCTCACGTTCCAGGGAATCGACGTCGTCTCTGTGATCGTCCAGCCCGGGACCTACGTCATATGGGGCAAGACTTGGCTGCAGAACATCGCCGCTGTCCCCGGGCCGGCGTCTTGCACGCTGAGTACCGGCTCTGACGTGACTAGAGTGAGTCTCTCGGGCACTGGACTTGGAGGCGACAGATTGTCGGTTTCCGTCCAGGATTCCGCCGTATTTTCGCAAACCACGACGATCATTTTCAGTTGTAGGAACGATGATCTCGTCAACCACAGCTTGTACGCAAACGACGGAGTGTTGACGGCTTTGGCCGTGGACAATCTCAACTAACCCTGCCCACTCCCGCGTAGGGGCACGATACAAGGCACTCGTCCCAGCCTTAGCGGATGCTCCGCCCCAGTCGCGTTTGGGCACGGCGTAACTCGGTCCCGCCCGCGTCGCGATCGTGCCCTCCATGTAGTTCCTTCCTTTCGGGCCTGAACGGAATGGTCCATTCTGACATTTCCGATTTTTTTCAAATGACACCACTACCGGTACGGGCCGGGACTACCCACGGCGCACTCTCTTCATGTACGCTAACTGCATGCTCGACGAAAAAGACTTTCAACGAAAAGCTGATGCCGCCTTCGACGACCTCAAGCGCCGGATGCTCACCGCCGGCGATGAATATGGTTTCGACGTCGAAGGCGAAGCCGGAAAGCTCGAAGTGGTCTTCGAGGAACCCGAGGAGGCCAAGTTCGTGATTTCCCCTAACACACCCGTCCGCGAAATCTGGGTCTCCGCGCTTTCCACCAGTTTCAAGCTCGGTTGGAATGAATCGCGAGGCGCTTTCGTCCACGAAAAAACCGGCGAAGATCTCCGCGCCGTCATGAGCCGGGTCATCTCCCAACAGCTCGGCTCACAGGTGACCCTATGACGCGATTCTCCAATGTCATTGCCGCTAACGAAGAAACAGGAAGACAAAAGATAACGCAGAGATGGAGAGGGGCGCAGAGGAACGCGGAGGGGAATTGCTCCAGATCATTCGTTCTAGCTGCTTTTGCGCTGTGCCTCGCGCTCTCTCCCGCTGCGCCATCGCAAGTTCCGTCGGGCCGCGATGTGGTCAAGCCGGAAATCTACACCTCGCTCGATCCTGCTGCCCGTGGCAGTTCGTTCCAAATCGCCGTGGTGATGAAAATTCGGCCGGGCTTCCATGTCAACGCCCGCGAAAAATCGGAAGAATATCTCATCGCCACCGATCTCAAGGCTGCGCTTCCCGCCGGTTTCAGCAGCGGCGAAGTTTCCTATCCCAAGGGCAAACTTGAAAAGTTCGCGTTTTCAAAGATTCCACTAAACGTCTACCAGGACACGGTGATCCTTCGCATGCCTGTGACGGCGCTCGCCAGCGCCCCTCTCGGTGAACAACACATTCCTCTCAAGCTGCGATACCAGGCTTGCAGCAACGAACTTTGCCTGCCGCCGGTCACGCTTCCCCTGGACGTGACTCTGAACGTCGCGGCGTCGGCTTCCGCGGCGAAGCCCGCCCACTCAGACATTTTTGGGAAGCAATAGCCATGCTGAACGACCCGTCGCGTCTATGTCGCGACTCGTTTATTTGTTTTGCTCTTCCTCGTCCACGACCTTTCCGTACTCTGAAAGAGCTCGATTAAGGAGTGACCAAGTGCTCTCCCGAATCGGATACTTCGGGACGGCAACGCGTGCAAAAACATTTTCTCCAGGGGGCGTTCCCTCTTCGCGTGAAAAGTGCCAGCCAAAATTGGTCAAAAGAAGGCCAGTGTCTCTATTTTCGCGTCCCTCTTGCTCACGGTCAGAAAACATCTTCATAGCCTCGGCAACCCACACTTTGTTCGCCGGAGGAACATCTGGCGTTAGGGGCAGGTTGACGTCGATGAAAATGAGAAATGGGCAATTGCCAGGATTTTGGCCTGCTGCATCGTCGTAGAGGCGCCTAATTTCCGCCGCAGCATCCTCGCGGTAAGCCCCTCGTTCATTGAGGACGCCAGCCCGGTGTCTGCTCTTTGCCTCTACGGCAAGCCGCTCACCGTCTTTCTCTGCAAAGAACTCCGGGTTCCTTTTCGATGCATCGTCGATGAAAGTGATGGAAAAACCACAACGCGCAAAGATGCTTGCGGTCAGTATCTCGTAACGAGCTCCCTGGAACTGCCGCACGTCACGAAGGCGATCCAGAACTCGCCTAGGGGTGTCCAAAGCATGTTGCAACTGGTAAAGATCGTCAGCCAGTACCTGTAGTGCCCTTATCCCGCCAGTTAAGGGCGCCCGCACAAGAGCAGTCGTGTCCTTCGGGTCTTGGTATTTTCGAAGCTGGTCGTTGCGCTCGGCACGCCATCTTAGAACAATGTGGCGCTCTGCAGAAGCTTTAGTCATTTCGGCGTCATACCAGTCTTTCCCGAACAGCCAAAGGAGATGGTTCACCTGGAAGTCATGAAAACTTTCACCAAGGGGTCTGATATGAACAGTCTTCCCCACTGCACGAAACTTCTTGTCCCCCAAGTCAGCCTGAATTTGAGGCCGGCTTACGAGCCTAGCTGGTCCACGCATCAACTTCTCGACGAATTGGCGTCCTTCTTCTCTTTGGAAAAAGTCCCACGGTGGCGGTGGAGATGACCCTTCCCCTCGAACACTCCTCTGCTCCACTAGCACGAAAACGTCATAGCCCCCCGCCACTTTAGCCAACTCTCCTTTCAGGATGCCGATTACATAGCCCTCAGAATCGCCCTTCACGCCGAGGCTGTCGCCTACTGCGTAGCTATCGGGCGTCAGGCCAAAATCATGACCTGCCGGAACAATACTTCTGTCGGGTAATCTAACGAAGTATCCGTATGCAAACCAAGGCATCTGTTTACGCGGAAAAGTAGAGACCGCATCGCGCAAGCGCCGGACCACCCGCTTCTGCCCGAGTACGACCATGGTGTCGAAGAGCGGCGGCGCCACGGCCTGTCCGACGATCGCCACGCGCGTGGCGTTGATCAGCAAACCCGCTTTGACGCCGGCGGCTTCCGCGACGGCACGGGATGCGTGGTCACAGGCATCGTGGTTCCACTCCGGGAGAGCTTCGAGCGCATCGGCGAGTTTCGCGAGGAGTTCCGGCACTTTCGGATCCTTCCAGAATTTTTCCTTGGCTGCCGGGTCGCGCGTGAATTCATCGCTGAAAAATGCGCGCGACCAGGAAGAAAAATCCGGCAGCAAACGGATTCGCGGCCGCAGCAGATCGACAGTCCTTGAAAACCACGCGTGATCGCGTCCATCGGGGCCCGGAGCCGCTCCAGCGGCCCACTCCGGCTTCCACAAGCCGCTGCGCTTCAATTCGTTTTCCACCTCGGGGAGCAACTCGTCGATGGGAAGTTTCTGCAAATATTGCGTGTTGAACCATTCGAGTTTCGGCCGGTCAAACACGGCGTTGGTGCGGCTCACGCCTTCGAGCGAAAATTTGTCGATCAATTCTTTCGTGCGCAGAAATTCCTCGTCTCCGCCGGGAGACCAGCCCAGCAGCGCAAGAAAATTGCGGAACGCCTCGGGCAGAAAACCTTCGGCCCGGTACATATTTACGTCGGTGGCGCCGTGACGTTTCGAAAGGCGGGATTTATCCGGGCCAAGAATCAGCGGCACATGCGCAAACACAGGAGGTTCGGCGCGCAGCGCGCGGTACAGCAGCACCTGTTTCGGCGTATTCGAAATGTGATCGGCGCCGCGAATCACGTGGGTGATGCGCATATCGATGTCGTCGACGACCACCCCCAGCTGATACATGGATTGGCCAAATTCTTCATCGCCTTTTCCCGAGCGCAACAGAACAAAATCCTCGATTTCTTCATTTGAAAACTCGCGCTCGCCAAATACAGCGTCGACAAATTTCGTGGTTCCCCCAACGGGAACTTTGAAACGGACAGCCGGTTTCGCTCCGGGCGTCGATGGTTTGCCATCGCGGCAAGTACAGCGCGTGACGCGGCGCGGCCCGCCGCCTTTCGGTTCCTCGTCCTGTGCCGGTTCGGCATGATCGCCGCCGGCATATTTTTCCGCGGGACAGTAGCACAAGAATGCAGCTCCGTTCGCCAAACATTTTTTCGCCGCCGCGAGATACAACTCCGTTCTTTGCGATTGGTAAAACGGCCCTTCATCCCAATTGACACCCAGCCACCGCAGGCCGTCCAGAATTCCCTGCACAAGTTCGGGCTTGTTGCGTTCCGCGTCGGTGTCCTCGACGCGAAGAATCATCGTGCCGCCTTGGCGCCGCGCGAACAGCCAGTTAAACAGCGCGGTCCGCGCCCCTCCCACGTGCAAATAACCAGTGGGTGAGGGCGCAAAACGCACCCTTACGCCGGAAGTCTTGCGATTCGAATCACTCATTGTCAGTGCGTCTTTCCACTTGAATTGAAACTCTCAGTGTAGCCAAACGCTCGAATCGCGTCCAATTGAGGCGATTTTCTAACAGTGCTTGGTGTTTAGTTATTAGGGTATTTACCCGAGAGGACAAGACCAATTCAGCCAGATAGGACATACCGGAACCACCAGCGACCGCCGATTCGAGCGTATTCCAAGAGTAACTTCTGAGATAGACTGTGGGGCTGCGAGAGAGCGGGATGGCCGGGATTCGAATGACACAACCATTTCGCCGGACTTGAATTCCAAGTGACCAGTTTGGGTGTAGTACGTCTAAGGTTCCCAGAGCAGTCGAGGCGATGGTCCAAACATCTCTAGCCGGCGGCCCAGCCAAAAGACTGATTCTTCGTGCGTCCGCGTTGGCGCTCCTGGTCGTGACGGGGGTCTTATTCGCTCGATTCCGAACTGGGCGAGCGGCCACTGGCGTCGAGGAATCCATCGTCAGAGTGGAAAGAAAAAACTTCACGCAGTCTCTGCGGCTCAATGGGACCACGCAGGCCTATCGTTCCTTTGAAGTGCTCGCGCCGAAGCTCGAAGGAGCGCAGGTCGGCTCCATGGTGATCACCAACCTGGCCCCAGCGGGCACCCGCGTGCAAAAGGGCGACATCCTCGTCGAATTCGATCCACAAGCGCAGACGAAAGATTATCTGGACAAGAAAAGCACGTACGAAAACCTGGTCGGGCAGGTAGCCCAGAAGCAAGCGGAGGAAAACATCGCGCGCGCCAAAGACGACACGGCGATGAAACAGGCAGAAGACGAGCTCAAGCGCGCGCATCTAGAGCTACAAAAGAATGAAATCGTTTCGCGAATTGATGCAGAGAAGAATCAGGAAGCTCTCGATGAAGCGCAGGCCACACTCAAGCAGCTCACGGAAACGTACCAGTTGAAGCGCGCCGCAGCCGCCGCAGCCATTCGCATTCAGGAAATTCAGCGCGACCGCGCGCTGGAAGCGATGCGCTACGCGCACGGAAACGCCGCAAAGATGGTGGTTCATTCTCCCATGCCGGGAGTGGTGGTCTACAACACTATCTGGCTGGGCGGCCGCATGGGAACCGTGCAGCAGGGCGACCAGGTTCGGCCTGGCGTGCCGTTTCTGCAGGTGGTGGACCCTTCTCAAATGGAGGTCCGCGTCGCGTTGAATCAAGTGGATGTGCTGAAAGTGCGCCTGGGCCAGCAGGCGCAGATGCACCTGGATGCTTATCCGGGCATGACGCTTCCAGCGACTCTCGAAGAACTCTCGCCGCTCGGCCATCCGGGGCAATTCGCGCAAGCGGTGCGTTCCTTTACGGCGCGCTTTTCCGTTCAGGGGACGGACCCAAGACTTTTGCCCGATCTTTCCGCGGCACTCGATCTCGATCTCGGCTCGCAAAAAAGCGTTCTTATTGTTCCCTGGCAGAGTATCGGCAGCGAATCCAATCATTCCTACGTGTGGCTGAAAACGACAGGTGGATTCGAGAAGCGCAGCGTGCAAACAGGCCCACGAAATGACCTTGAGGTCATTGTAAATTCCGGGCTTTCCGAGGGAGACATTATCCGGCGTGTGGCAAACGACACTCAACCAGGACCGGATCGGCAATGACTAAGAAATGGAAACCGGGAAAGAGGACGCTGACTGTCACAGCTGCAGTGGTCCTAGGCCTTCTTGTTTTTGGGGCCTTTCGTCTGGCCAGTCCGGCGGCGAAGCTCGCGACCGCGGAAGTGAAACGAAAGGAATTTGTTGACTACCTGGAAGTGAAAGGCGAGGTAAAGGCTCTCCGATCTGTTGTCATTGCTGCTCCGTACGGCGCGGGCGACCTGCAAATCATGAATCTTGCGACCAACGGAGCAAAGGTCAAGAAGGGAGACGTTCTGGTCGAGTTCGACAATACGACGGTGAAGCAAAAACTCGCGCAAGATCAATCCGCGCTCAAATCAGCGGAAGCGGAAATTCAGCAGTCACGCGCCGCGGCACGCTTGAAGGAGGAGCAGGACCTCACCGACGTGATGGCGGCCAAGTTTGCCGCGCAGAAGGCGCGCCTGGACGCCAGCAAGCAAGAGATTGTTTCCGTGATTGAAGGCGAGGAAGCCAAACTGAAGGTCGCGGATGCCGAGCAAAAGGTCAAGGAGACCGAGGCGAAACTGAATGCGGACCGGTCTGCCGCACGCGCGGACCTGGCCAGCAAGAAACAGAAACAGGACCAAGCCGCATTTCAAGTGCAGCAAGACGAGCGCAGCCTGGCTTCGCTTACGTTGCGGGCGCCGCTCGATGGGGTTGTGGCGCTGCAAAATCACTGGCAGCCACAAGGCGGCTCGACTCCTTTCAAGCCGGGAGACCGCGCCTGGCCGGGCGCCGGAATCGCGGAGCTTCCCGACCCGTCCACGCTCAAGATTTCCGCACGTATTGAAGAAGCAGAGAGAGGACAGTTGAAATTAGGGCAAACCGGCACTGTGCGCGTCAAGGCGGTACCCGACGGGAATTTTCAAGGGCGCATCGAGACGATTAGCCCGACGGCCAGCCTGGACTTCAACGCCGGATGGCCCGTTCCCAGGAACTTCACGGTTGAAGTGTCATTGGCGAACAGCGACGCGCGGCTGGCCCCAGGAATGGGGGCGGTTGTCCGAGTGGCAGTAGACCGAGTGGCCGACGGCATCGTGATTCCCAGTGCCGCCCTTTTCCGGAAGGCAGGCAGAACTGTCGCGTATGTACGCCGCGGCTCGAAGTTTGAAGAGACCGCCGTAGAAGTATTACGCCGGAGCGGAGATGAGGCATTGGTCGCCAAGGGATTGCAACCGGGACAGCAACTGGCGCTGAAAGATCCAACGCTAACGGAATAGAGAATCTTTGTATGAATTGGCGCGCAAAACCAAGAGCATTTCTTCTAGCCCTGGCGCTGGGGGGGAGCTGCTTCGCGTGCCGCCAAACCACCGTGATGGCAACGGATTCTGAAGTTCCAACGGCGACTGTAAAAGAGGTCGATCTTCAACTTAAAGTTCTTACCACCGGAGCTTTGAAGACTTCCCAGTCGCGGACCGTCATCGCTCCGCCCATCGCCGGAGGAACGCTGCAGATCATCACGCTGGCGCAGTCCGGCGCGCATGTTCACACCGGCGACGTGGTGCTTGAATTTGACCCTAGCCAGCAGGAATACAATCTCGGGCAGAGCCGCAGCGACTTGCTGCAGGCCGAACAGGAAATCGTCAAAGCCAAAGCGGACGCCGCCGTGCAGACGGCGGAGGACCAGACCGCGCTGCTGAAAGCAAAGTACGCCGTGCGCCGCGCGGAACTCGAAGTCAGCAAAAACGAACTCGTGAGCCCCATCGACGCGCAGAAGAACCTGCTCGCTCTCGATGAAGCCAAGCGCGCCCAGGCGCAGCTTCAGCAGGACGTCCAGTCCCACAGCGCTTCCAACCAGGCCGCGCTGGCTATCAGCGAAGAGAAACGGCATAAGGCCCGCCTCTCCATGGAACAAGCGGAGCAAAACATCAAGAACATGCATATCACGTCTCCTATTGACGGCCTTGTGGTGATCCACGGCAACCGGGAATCCACGGGCGGGTTTTTCATGGATGGGATGACGCTGCCGGACTATCACGTCGGCGATCAGGTCAATCCGGGAAGTTCGATCGCGGAAGTCATCGACATCTCGCACCTGGAAGTGGAGGCACAGATTGGAGAAACCGACCGCGTCAACCTGAAGGCCGGGCAATCCGTGGAAATCAAGATCGATGCGCTGCCCGGCGAAGCGTTTTCAGGAAAAGTGCAAACCGTTGGCGGAGCGACGAGCCACGAATTCTGGGACGATAAGACGCAGCACAAGTTCGATGTGGCCGTGGAGCTTGACCGCGCGGACCCGCGCTTGCGTCCTGGCTTCGCTGTTCGTCTAAGCATCCTCGGCGACAATCTTTCGCGCGCGGTTTCGATTCCGGGAGGAGCAATTTTCGATCACGACGGCAAAAAAGTGGTGTATTGCAAACGCAACCGGGGATTTGAAATGCAGGAAGTCCAAATCCGCGCGGTCAGCGAGGGCCGCGCGATCCTTAGTGGCCTGCCGGCTGGAACTGTCGTCGCTCTGGTCAATCCGGAGAAAAAGCTCGAGGGCAACAGCAAGAGCGGTGGAAGCTCGAATCCCGGCATCGGTCCGGGTTCCCAGTGAAACCCGGCGCGTAACCATGAAGCCAAGCTCCATCGCCGAGCCAAGATCTGTGCAACAGTGGCTGCCTGATCTCGTCTTCGGATTTGAAAATCTGGCCAGCCATAAGTTGCGGTCACTCCTGACAATGCTGGGCATGATTTTTGGCGTGGCCGCCGTTGTGGCCATGCTCTCCATCGGAGCTGGAGCGCAGCAGAAAGTCATGGCTTTCATCGAGCAGCTTGGCGTTCGCAATCTCATTGTTGAAGCCAAGGAGTCCCACAATTGGCAGGAGTTGCAGAAAAGTGCGGAAAAACTCGCCGGGGCTGACCCTCAGCGACTATCAGATCATTCGCAAGAATGTTTCCGATATCAAGGACGGCACGCCGCGCAAACGGTTTACTCCGGGAAAACTTCTACCCAAGCCGCAACAGGATACTCCGATCGTTTACGGCGTGGAGCCAAGCTATCTGGAAATCAGCCATCTCCGCGTCACGGAAGGCCGTTTCTTCGACGGCGCGGAAAATGAGGCAGCCGCGCCGGTGTGCGTTCTCGGAGCGGCGGCGAAAGATAGTCTCTTCGGCGCAGCCGCGGCGATCGGCGAATACATCAAACTCAACGAGCAATGGTGCCACGTGATCGGAATCGTAGCGCCACAGCTCGCGCCGCAGACGGAAGTCTCCGGAGTGCGCACCGAGGACATGAACAATCTCGTTTACGCGCCCCTGAATGTGGTGATGTATCGTCTCGAAGATTCACAGAGTTTTTTGAAGGATGAGATCGACGGGCTGTACCTGCATCTTGCCGCGCCGGAGACGAGCACCACCGACGCCGAAGTGGTTCGCGGCATCCTGAACTCCTCGCATCACAACGCGGGGGACTTCAACGTGATCGTCCCCGCCGAGTTGCTGGCGCAGCAAAAACGCACCGAGCAGCTTTTCAACACCGTTATGGTGGCCATTGCTTCCATTTCACTTCTCGTGGGCGGGATCGGGATCATGAACATCATGCTGGCGGCGATTCTCGAACGCACGCGTGAAATCGGAGTGCGCCGCGCGGTCGGCGCCCGGCGCTGGGACATCATCCGGCAATTTGTCATCGAAGCTGTATTGATCTCTTTCGCCGGCGGGCTTCTGGGCGTCGTCCTCGGTTTCGCCATGTCTCAACTCATCGCGTGGCTCGCCGGATGGTCCACCATTGTGACGATCAGCTCCATTCTTTTGGCGTTCGTGGTTTCCATTTCGGTCGGATTGATATTCGGCATCTATCCTGCAGTCAAGGCGGCGCGGCTCGATCCCGTTGAAGCGATTCGCTACGAGTAGGCTCGCCAGTTCGACGAACAATTTCGTGGGGGTGATGGATGAACGTGCTCCGTTCCTTGTTTGCGATCTCTTTGATGCTGACGCTCAGCGGTTCGGCGCGAGCGCAAAGTGCTTCGCCGCCGGAGAGGCTGCTGGGCGTGGGCGGCCGCCAGAAACCTCCCACGTCGCTGCCCGTACCGCAGGGGCTGCAAGACCACGTGGCGGGTGGCAAACTCGTTCTCACCCTTGATGACAGCATTCGCCTCGCGCTTTCGAATAACACGGACATTCGGCTCGACCATTCGCAGATCGACTTCGCACAAAACAATCTTGGCCGCGCGCATGCGCCCTTCGATCCGCTGGCGACTTCCAGCTTTGCGGATATCCGGGCGAAAACCCTGACAACGTCAAAGCTTCAGGGCGCTCTGATTCTGAACGATTTAACGCAAACCACGCAATTGGGCTACAAGCAAACCTTCTTGACCGGTACGAATGTTCAGACGGCCTTTAACGCCACCAAATTTTCTAGCAACAGTTCCTTCAACATCGTGAATCCGTCTCTCTCGACGAATCTTCAGTTCAATATTACTCAACCTCTTCTCCGTAACTTCGGCTTCTTCCCCAATCGTGCTCCAATTCTCATCGCTCAGCGCAACTTGAAGCAGTCACGCTCCAACTTCACAACCCAAGTAAACAACATCATTCTCGGAATCATTGGGGACTACTGGAGTGTCGTTCTGGCCCGGGAGAATCTCTCCGTACAGCAGAAGTCCTTAGACGAGGCCCAAAAAAGCTACGATCACGACAAAAAGGCCCTTAGTCTGGGAGCTCTCCCTCCGCTGGACATTTACCGCTCCGAGTCTCAAGTCGCCTCTCGCCGGGTCGGTTTAATCCAAGCGGAGTATTCCCTCAAACAAGCCGCCGATCAATTTCGCCGCGACATCGGTGCCGACCTCGATCCTACCGTTCGCGCGCTCGACCTGGAACTGACCGACCAGCCGGCGCCTCTCGGGGAATTGCCGGCCACGGATATCGCCGTTGCCCTCTCGCGCGCTCTCGCCAACCGCCCTGAGTTCGAGACCGTTCGCCAGCAACTCGCCAGTGATGAGCTCAACGTCCGTTTGGCTCACAATAATTTAAAGCCGGATCTCGAACTCTCAGGGTTCTATTCCGGAAATGGTCTCAATAATTCACCGGCAGGGCTTGACATAGGATTGAGCGGCAGTCTGAGCCAGACCTTCCATTTTACCTACCCGACCTACGGAGCCTCACTCTCGCTGAACCTGCCAGTGAGGAGGCACTTTGCGCAAGCGAATCTAGCTGATGCATTGGTCGGCCGCCGCCAGGATCAATACCAGGAACGCCGCACGACACAGAGCATCACGTTGGAAGTCACCAATGCCGTGCACTCTCTGGAAGAAGCCAAACTCACCATGGAGGCCTCTAAAATCGCCGTGGACCTTGCCCGGGAAACCCTCCATGCCGATGAACGAAAATACGAGTTGGGCGCCGAACCGGTCTTCTTCGTTCTCGATGCCCAGACACAACTGGCTCAGGCGGAACTAAATCTCATTCAGGCGCAGGTAAATTTCCAGATTGCCGTAGCGCAGGTGGACCATGCGACGGGTGATTTGCTGGAGCACCATCACGTGCAAGTCGCCGAGCCGGCAAAATAATTGTCTCCCTCCACGGTCCGGGAACGCCGATCAATCCAACCGATCCGGCAGGAATATAGCCACAGCGAATCGGAAGGGTGATCAGCGTCCGATTCACTATCATTGGATGGGGCGAAAAACCAGCCAGGGCGGTATCTCCCTTTGTATTGAACTGGTTACTTCGGGGATGCTGTCTTTTTGGCTACCAGTACGCGTGTACACTTGCTTCCAGAAAATTTCGTAATCCATAATCACAAGTACTTTGTTTTGTGTCCGGGCGCGGCCTTTCTGCGTCGCCGCACGGCTGTCCCCTAGTGCAGGCGGAGGGTTGCGCGTACACTGCGTAGCACTGGGGATTCTTGTGCCTTCGTGACTTTTAGAATGCCATCCGCGATGTGCGCGGAGAATTGAATGTGTTCCTGATGCACCAGAGTTTTATATCGCTGGCGCTGCTGATTGCCACTACCTTGGTGGCCGGCTTCTTCGCGTACATTTACAGCATCAAGCGTCAGACGTATCTGCTGCTATGGACCGCGGCGTGGGCGGTTTTCGCGCTTCATTATATAGGGCCGACAGTCGCGCCAGACACGGCAGCAAGCCCGGTGCAAAGCGCGTTGAATCATTGGTTGTTCGCATTCTCCGGAGTGCTGTTTTTTCTAGGCGCTCAACTTTACTCCCAGCGGAAGGCATGGAAAATTCCTGCGGTGATTGCAAGTGTGGTCTTCGGACTCTGGGCCGCGGGCAACGCCAACAATGAGATTTCTGCTTCCGCGGTCATTCCCGCTTCCTTGCTGTATATCGGTGTGGCCGTGGTGTTCTGGCTGGAGAGCCGGCGGCAGGAAACGCTGGCCGACCGGCTGCTGGGGGTTTCTTTCGCTTCTTGGGGAGTTCTGTGGATCGCTCTCCATCTCCTGAATGCCACGCCGGAAATTCAGGGCGCAGGCATGAATGTGGTTGCCACAGCTCCGTGCGCATTCGTTGCCATGTTCATGGTCATGGCGCTTTATGAAGAAGAAAAACGCCGCATCGAACGCAATATGCTGGCGCTCTCCAATCTCAATTTGGCGACTTCCAGTTTTGTGGGCGGAGAGATTCAGCGCATGCTGTCGCAGGCTCTCGACCGCGTCCTGGGTGTTGTGCGGCTCCCTGCCGGAGCGCTGTTTCTTCACCACGGTGATCCGCAAGGCCCGACTTCCGTCGTTGCCGTGGGCCTGAGTGATGAGTTCTGCCGCGCGGCGCAGGATGAAGCCTTGGACGACTATCTCGTCAGCCTCGTGGCGCGCCTTGGGGGTCTGCTGGGATTTCGCGATCTTCGTGACGATTCGCTCTCGGCGCTCGAAAAAGAAAAGTCCATCCGCCGGTTCCGTGAACTGGCGTTGGCGCAGGGATTGCGCAGCGTGGTGGCCATTAGCCTTCAGGCCAAAGAGCAAGCCTTTGGCGTGCTGCTTCTCGGGACACCGGACAGCCGCCGCTTCACACCGGCGGAGTTGCGGCTGCTTCTCGCCCTGGGGCATCAGATCGGAATGGCAGTCGAAAACAGCTATCTAATTCAGCAGACTTCGCGACGATCCGAAGAACTTCACGTGTTGAACGAAATCGGCCGAGCGCTCAGCTCCACGCTGAACAAAGAGGATCTGACGAGAAAAGTTTGGGAAGAGCTGCGGCGTCTCTTCGACGTCGAAAACTTCTACATCGCGGAGCTGGATCCTCTGCGCGACGAAATTCAATTTGACCTTGAGATTGTCGATGGCGCGCGGCTGCCGAAGCGCGCGCGTCCTGCCGGGAACCACCTCACCGAATTCATCATTCGCACGCGGCAGCCGGTGCTTATCCGCGACAATTACGTGCGGGAGACGAAAAAACTCGGCGTTGAGCCTCTGCGCACTAAAGGCTGTTTCTGCGGCGTCCCGCTGGTGGCCTACGATCACGCTATCGGAGCCATGGCCGTCTACTCCGACCACGAGCGTGTGTTCGATGAAGGGCACCTGGAGCTGCTGCGCGTCCTTGCCAGCGAAGCGAGTATCGCGATTGAGAACGCTCGCCTGTTCAGCGAAGAGCGCACCAAGGCGCGGCACCTCTCGCTGCTCAACACCATTTCGCGGAACGCCATCGCCACGCTCAATCCCGACGAGATGCTCGCCAAGATCACCGAGCAACTCGAGGCCGGCCTGACCTACGATCACATCGGCATCGGCGTGCTGGACTACGCGACGCGCGAAGTGGTGATCCAGGCCGAGGCGGGACAACGCCGCGGGACGCTGGGGCAGCGCATTGCTCTTGGCTCGGGCTTGATCGGTCACGTAGCCCGCAACGGGCACATGGCCGCTTACCGCACAGCCTCTCCGTCCGATGGGGCGTTGAAGCCGCTTTTGCCGGATTCCGTGGCGGCTATCGCCTTGCCCGTTTTTTACGCCGAACAGCTCCACGGCATTCTGTACATCGAATCATCCGTGCCCGTGGATTTCTCCGAGGAGGAAGTTCTTCTTCTGCGCACGCTGGCCGACCTTATCGCCGGCGCTCTGCACAATGCGCTCTCTTTCCAAAAAGCGCAGGAGCAAGCCATCACCGACGGACTCACCGGCGTCAAGACGCATCGTTTTTTCATGGAAGCGTTGTCTGCCGAATGGAAGCGTTCCACCCGGGCCGGCCGCGCGTTCGCGCTGGTGCTCATGGACCTCGACCGCTTCAAATTCGTGAACGATTTCTACGGGCACCTCGAAGGCGATCTCGTCCTGCAGCGCGTGGGGCAGATCCTGGAGACCAATTGCCGGCGCTCCGACGTGGTGGCCCGTTACGGCGGAGACGAGTTTGTCATCCTGATGCCGGAAACCAATATGGAGCACGCGCGGCAACTGGCCGGCAAGCTCCGCGGCTGGGTATCCGCCGATCCGCTGCTGCGCGAGAAAAACATCAGCGCCAGCTTCGGCATCGCTTGTTATCCGCTTCATGGTTCCTCGCCGCAAGAGCTCATCCAGGTGGCCGACGCTTCAATGTACCTTTCGAAACATCAGGGCGGCAACGCTGTTTCGACCGCCGACCACTTCGATCCCAATGAAGCGAAAAAATGGAAGCGTGATGTCCTCGAGGCCTATCTGGGCGTGACCCTCAAACGGCTTTTCTCGACGGGGCCCGAGGCCTTTGAAGAAATCTACCAGCGCTTGCGGCAATTCACGGAATCGCTGGCAGCCACCGAACCGAACAACGACAAACCCGCGGCCCTTAAGCTGCCGGGCCCGCAGCAATTGCCGCAAGCGGTGCTGGACACGGTCACATCGCTGGCGTTTGCGATTGATGCCAAGGATCACTACACGCAAGGCCACTCGCAGAAAGTCTCCGCGTATGCCGCCTTGATCGCGGAAGCTATGGGTCTGGAGGACGCCGAAATCGAAGAAATTCGTCTGGGCGCGGTGCTCCACGACATCGGCAAGGTTGGCATTCCGGAAAGTATTCTGAACAAGAGCGGGCCGCTTAATCCCGAAGAGTGGGAGACGATGAAGTCGCACGTGAAGTTTGGCGCCAAGATCCTCGACCCGCTGACCCCGCTTGCGCGCATCCGCGAAATGGTTCTTCACCATCACGAATTCTTCGACGGCTCGGGCTATCCTGAGTCCTTGACGGGGGAAGGAATCCCACTAGGGGCCCGCATCATCGCGGTTGCCGACGCCTACGATACCATTACGAGCGACCGCACCTACAAGAAGGCTCGGACCGCCACGGACGCCCTAGCCGAGCTGGAGCGCTGCGCGAATGCGCAGTTTGACGGGGCCATTGTGGAGCTTTTCGTCCGCACCATGCGCAAGCTGCCCAACCCGATCATTGAAGTTGCCGCGGCCACCGGCCAGCTGCGCGGCAGCTGACCATCTTTCCTTCAGCGAAAGTAATCACCGCGCTTCAAGGTCCATGTCCTTGATCGGCAGGTCCCAGTGGGCGCGGTTTTTCCATTCTTCCTCCTCGTTATCCCTATGTCCTTAAAGCACTTATCGTTTCTTAAGATTTTACTTGACAAAGGAAGCAATGATGTACTAAATTAACGGACGTAGAAAAGTGCGTCCCGGCTCTGCCGAGGACGCTTTTTTTCTTAGAGCAGGGCCCCAGCCCTGCGGGTCTTCTGCACCCCGGCCATTTGGTTGGGGTTTTTTGTTTTTGGGACGAACCCGCCCGGGTTTGCTGCTTTCTCCGTGGCCCTCTGCGCTCCGGCCTCTGTGCTCTCTGTGTTAAATCTTTGTCTTTCCTGTTAGCTGTCGGCTGCTCGCCCTGAGCGTATGCGAAGGGTCAACTTCTCTTATCCCTCCTAAGGACACAAAACCATGAAACACGAAAAAATCGACGTTGTGGAAGTGTGCAAAGAATTGGAAGACGTTCTCGCGCCGCGGCTCAAACTCTCAGTCCTCGACCGCGCCGTCTATTCGCATCTGCTCCGGCACAGCCGCTTCGAGGGCAAACTCCGGCTGCGCTTCTCGATTCTCTGGCTGGCCCACAACCTGGGCATTACCGCGAGGCGGGCGCGCGAGTCCGTACGCCGCCTCGTGGATCAGGAAGCCTTGCGTCTGGTTGAGCGCAGCAACATCGGTCACCTGGTGGAGGTGCGTTTGCCGGGAGAGGTCCCCGCGGCCCGCGACGGTCGAACCGCAACAGGCAACCGCGCCAAGTTACAGGGCGAGGTCAATCTGGACGAGCTTGATTTCATGCGAACTCCTGCTCTGCGCCGGTCCATTCACGCTCGCGAGCATGGCGTGTGCTTCTACTGCCTGCGCCGGACTCCCCGCCGGGCGCATTGCCTGGATCATGTCGTGCCTCTCGCCCAGTCCGGAAGCAACTTGTTCCGCAACCTCGTTTCCTGCTGCCTCAACTGCAACTCCCGGAAGAGCGACCTCCCGGCCGCGGATTTTCTGCGCCAGCTTTTCCGCGAGGGGCGCTTGTCGGCCAAGGACCTCAGCGCACGCCTCCTCGCCGTGCAGGCGCTCGCGGCAGGCAAGCTCCGCCCACAGCTTTTCAGCGGTGAAAAGCAGGAAGCTGGGAACGCCATTCGCCTGAATGGCGGGTTAGTGGCAGCAAGAAGCCGAGTCGCCCTTACTGGCTCAAGGCAATCTAGCCCTCTCTAGTCTGCTTACCTCTTCGAGCGCCGGAGGCGCGTCACATGTTAGCCCAGCCAGTCAGGGCTGGGCTTTGGGACAGGAAATCATGAGCACCGTAGGTGCGGCACCCGCAACGCCCATCCGCCTCGATACGGAAAAACCAGCCGGCTTCGCGCCGAGCTCCGGTTCCGCTTCGCGCCTCTGACCTTTCAACGAGGCGATTCCTCACCGTGCGTCGAGCTCCATGTCCTTGATCGGCAAATCCCAGTGCGCATCCAGGATTTCAAACCGCCGTTGCTCCTCTTTCTTATACGTCTCCTGATCAGGATAGAGCTGCTTGATCAGCGCGGAGCTGTCAAAATTATCGTTGGCAATCGCGGCGTTTTTGAAAACGATGGTAACGCGGTAATCCCAGCGGCCGTCCTCAGTGGTGTGATAGCGCGGAACAGTCATGCTCACCTTTAGCATGCGCCCCAGCTCGATCTCTTTTTTCAGAACCGGGTAATGGTTCTTCTTGAAAAGCGCCAGGAATTCTTCCGCGTGGCCCCACTTCGCTTTGTAGTAGTACTCGATCGCGAACGGCTGTTCTTTTCCTTCCGCGGCCATTGCGCTTTGCCGCGCTCCGGCTCCAATTGTCGATGACCAAAGTAGCGCCGCCAGCCCGAGCGCCGCAATCGCGAGCGAGCTCTGTCTTTTTGAAATTGAGATGTGCATTTGTGCTCTCCTCCCAAACGGTATTGAGACTACCTGCCGGGCCCGGGAATTCAAACCAAAAACCGATTCGAAAGGTATTCGAACTCACCTTGACTCGCCTGTACTGGCGACCTGCCTGCCGATAGGCAAGCTTTACGTCGCCATTTTGTAGCGCCGGCTTCCAGCCGGCTCCCGTCTTGCCTTACCCTCAAACCGCCGCCAAGATGGCAGCGCTACAAAATGACCGGTCTATGTACTTCCCCCTCCTGCTATGCTCACTCCGGGGAGAGGCCGCATGCAGACTGGAACCGTGAAGTGGGTTGGCGAACAACAATTCGTGGCGACGAGCCCGTCCGGGCACGCGATGACCATCGATTCCGACCGGGTGTCGAATAAGGCGCCTGGTCCGATGGAGCTTCTGCTGCTGGCGCTGGGCGCCTGCACCGCCACCGACGTGGTCACCATCCTCGAAAAGAAGCGGCAGAAGCTCGAATCGCTGGAGGTAATTTGTTCTGGCGAACGAGCCACGGAACCGCCGACCGTCTGGATTAAGTTGGAAATGGTCTACCGTTTGCGCGGCCAACTCGACGATGCGGCGGTAAAACACGCCATTCAGCTCAGTGAAGACAAGTACTGCTCCGTTGCAGCCATGCTCAGGAAAACCGCAGCGCTTTCCTGGCGCTATGAAATTCTTCCTCCGATCTCCTAGCACGGCGGCGGCACACTTGCTACCCTGTTCCGCTGTCGTATTCAACGAAACAATACCTATACCACTTTGCACTTGCGCGATGGGACAGTAGAAGCTATATAAAGGCATCTCAGATGGGTCCTCTCATCCGCCACTCTATCCTTGGGATTTTGCTCGTTTTCGCCACTGCGACGCGGGTTTCCGCGCAGGTCACGGCGCCGCCTCCGGATGCCGCTAAGATTCCGCTGTCGAAAATCCCCCGCGTGCACCGGGCGCCCAAACTGGAAGATTTCCTGGAAAACCGTCCGCGCGAAGCTGAACTCACAGTCTCCGATTTCCGCCAGAACAGTCCCGGTGACGGCACGCCGGCTTCGGAGTCCACCACCGCTTATCTCTCCTACGACGACAAGAATCTCTACGCCGTTTTTGTTTGCCAGGAGGAGGCGGGCGTGCTCCGAGCACATCTTTCGAAACGCGAAGCCACTGATCAGGACGACGGCGTGGGTTTGCTCCTAGACACCTTCCGGGATTTTCACCGCGCCTATTTCTTTTATTCCAATCCGCTCGGAGTGCAAACCGATGCGATCTACACCGAAGGACAAGGATACGACTTCAGCTTCGACACCCTGTGGGATAACGCCGGCCGGGTCACCCCCGATGGCTACATTGTTTTCTTTTCGATTCCCTTCAAGAGTCTTCGGTTCTCCCACGCGCCGGAGCAAACCTGGGGACTGGCGCTATATCGCGTGATTCTCCGGAAAAGCGAATATGACTACTGGCCCTACGTAACCCAGCGCGTCGAAGGACTCACACAGCAATTTGCGCCCGTCAGCGGCCTGGAGCATGTGTCGCCCGGGCGGAACATTCAGCTCATTCCTTATGGGCTGCTTGCCAGCGATCATTTTCTTAATCAGCCTGCTCCTGTGAGTTCTTCGGGCGTTACTCCGCCTCCAAGTTTTATGGATAGATTCGAACATCGCGCGGGACTTGACGCCAAATTTGTGGCCAAGGATTCTCTGACGTTCGACGTCACGCTAAACCCGGATTTCAGCCAGGTGGAATCGGACGACCCGCAAGTCACCATCAACCAGCGCTTCACCGTTTTTTTCCCGGAGAAGCGGCCGTTCTTCATTGAGAACGCGGGGTTTTTCATGACGCCCATCAATCTCTTTTTTTCTCGGCAGATAGCCGACCCCCAGTTCGGCAGCCGCATGACGGGAAAGCTCGGCAAATGGACACTGGGCGCACTGATTATCGATGACCGCCAGCCGGGACTGGGATTCAGCAGCGGTCCTTACAACACTCGTGCGGCGGATGGAGTGTTGCGAGTGACGCGTGAATTCGGCAATCAGTCTTATATTGGCGCGTTTTTTTCGAGCCGTGATTTTGCGGACACCAACAATCGCGTGGCCTCGCTCGATGCACGGCTAAAGGTTTCTAAGAACTGGGTGGTTGACGCGCAAGCCGTTCACAGTTGGACGCGCCAGGATCTTAATGCCGGACAGAATTGCCTGTCATTCTCTCCAAACGCACAAGGGATAGGCTCGCAACAGGGCAATGCACTATGGACCGACGCGTCGTACAGTGGCCGGCATTTTGCTTTCTCTGCCAATTACAATGACTTCTCGCCAAATTTTTGCACCGAACTCGGGTTTGTCAATCGCATCGACATCCGGCAAAACAACGCCTTCGGAGGGTATTTTTGGAGGCCTGAAAAGAACAAGATTGTTGATTTCGGTCCGATCGCCAGCGAGACCGTGGACTGGGACCACAAGGGGGTGCTGCAAGATTGGCAGGCGGCCCTGGGATTTCAATTGGACCTGACGAAGCAGACGACTATCAGCGTCAATCGCGGAGAGGCCCTCGAACGCTTCGACGGTATTGATTTTCGCAAGCACAGCACTTCGTTCCTGGCCGCGACGCAGCCCTACAAATGGATTTCTTTTTCGGCGCGGTACACGCAGGGGATTGGAGAGAATTTCTTTCCAGCCGTCCAGCAGCCGCCGTCGCCTCCGCTTCTGCCGTTCCTGGGAAACACCAAGCGGGTGACTTTCGGATTCACGCTGCGCCCTTCATCCCGTTTCCGGCTGGATGAAACGCTGATTTATTACCGGCTGGGAACGCGCCCCGGCACATTGGCGCCGCCGTTCACAGCCGGGCAGAGTGTTTTCAATAATTACCTCAATCGCACCAAGCTGAATTACCAGTTCACCAAAGAATTGTCGCTGCGCCTGATTCTGGATTACAACGCGACGCTCGCCAACTCGCAACTGTTTGATGTGCAGCGAAGCCTCGGCGGTTCCGATGACCCTAACGGACCTTTCGTGCCGACGAAGCAATTTACGACGGATGTGCTCTTCACGTATCTTCTGCATCCCGGCACTGCCGTCTATGTGGGCTACAACAACGGTTACACCGATCTCACGCTTCGCGGGGCTCCGCCTTCGGTGAATGCGCAAGGCGCGCCCAACAATTCCACCAGCCGGCTTTTTTTCGTTAAATTGAGTTACCTTTTGCGATTCTGACGAGAATTTGGGCTGCGCCTTGTAACCTCACGGCGCTATCGCATAAACTTCAGATTCCTTTCCCGGGGGTAGCAATTCGCAAGGAGCCTCATGTCTCACCGCATCGCGGCAAAAATCACGGGTGTAGCCGGCTACGTTCCCCCCAAGGTGATCACCAACGCGGACCTGGAGAAAATCGTCGAAACCAATGACGAGTGGATCCGCACACGCACCGGCATCCGCGAACGCCACATCGTCGAGAACGGCATGGCCACCTCGCACATGGCAACGGAAGCCGCAAAGGCTGTGCTCGCGCAAACCAAGACAGATCCTGCAGAGATCGAGCTGATTGTACTCGCCAGTGTTACCCCCGACATGTTTTTTCCTGCCACCGCCTGCCTGGTGCAGGAACGCATCGGTGCGAAGAAAGCATGGGGCTTCGACTTGTCCGCGGCGTGCTCTGGATTTGCTTACGCGCTCACCGTTGGCGGGCAGTTCGTTGGCACGGGCACGCACAAGAAAGTTCTGGTGATCGGCAGCGACACTATGACTTCCGTTTTGGACTATACGGATCGTGCCACCTGTGTGCTGTTCGGCGATGGCGCCGGAGCAGCGCTGCTCGAGGCTGCCGGTTCGAATGAAGGCATCATCGATTTCGAACACGACGTGGATGGCTCCGGGGGAGCATTCCTCTACATGCCGGGCGGCGGGTCGCTTCATCCCTCCAGCCAGGAAACCGTCGAGAAGCGCATGCACTATGTCCACCAGGAAGGGTCGCAAGTGTTCAAGTACGCCGTGCGGCGGATGGCGGAGATGGCGGCGCGTCTGCTCGAAAAAAATGGCTTTACCAAGGAGGATCTGAAATTGCTGGTACCCCATCAGGCCAACCTTCGCATCATTCGAGCGACTCAAGAGCGCTTGGGAATCGAGGACTCCAAGGTCATGGTAAACATCGACCGGTACGGCAATACTACGGCAGCAACGATTCCCCTGGGGCTGCAGGATGCCGTTGAGCAGGGCCGCTTGAACAAGGGTGACCTCGTGCTGATCGTCACTGTAGGCGCGGGCTACACTACCGGCGCCATGCTGCTGCGCTGGGCTTACTAGCGATCAATTAGAAATTAAGATTGCAGCGAGTGAGCTAGCAGGACCGGAGAGAAGCCGCGAGGTCTAGATTGGCCTGCAAGCGGCGGTCAACCAGCACGGCGGCGTAACGGGCGCAGATGGCTCGCTCGCGCTCGCTCCAGAGGGCGAAAGCCGGAATCTTCTTGCCAAAGATCGCGTCAAGACCTTCAATCAGCCGGAAATAGACGCGTACCAAACCCATTCGATTGCGATTTGGCTGAAGATCGGGAGTCAGATCATGCAGGCCGGCAAGAGTTTCGAAATGCTGTGGCGCAAGCCGTCCGTTCTCCACGCGGGCAGCAACCAGCACCCGGTCAGAAACCGGCTGCGCGGCAACGCCCGCCAGCACCGCCCGCCAATAATACAGGGCGAACTGCGACAAGGCCACGATCGAGATCGAGAGTAGCATGGCGCTGACCATCCCTCTGCCTCTAAAGAGAGTATGGAGAGAAGTAAAATATAGTCCAATAGCACCAAAGTACCACTGGACCGGAACCATTGGATGCAACTTACCTGGAATCATTTGGTTTCAGTAAGCCTGTATCTCGTCTATCCTGTTTGTATACAATGGCTTACGAAGGAGACTGGACATGGGTGCGAATCGTCGTTGCGTCGTAACGGCTACGCTACTGGCAATGGGCACGTTCCTCTTTGCGCACAAGCATGTATTCGCCAATTCGGCCGATGAGCATAAGGCCGAACGGGATGCGATCAGCGCGGTTCTCAGGGGCCAGCAAACCGCGTGGAACCGCGGCGACGTGGACGCCTTTCTGGTGGGCTATTGGCATTCGCCGGAGCTGACATTTTCCGGGAGCAGCGGAGTGGCGCGCGGCTGGGATGGCGTGATGGCGCGATACAAGAAAAACTATCCTGACAAAGCTGCGATGGGGCAGCTGGATTTTTCCGAATTCGAGTTTCGGTTTTTGGGGCCGGACGCGGCGCTCGTTCTTGGGCGATGGCACTTGAAGAGGGAGAGAGATGAACTTGGAGGAGTCTTCTCGCTGGTGTGGCAGCGCTTCCCGGAGGGATGGAAAATCATCCACGACCACACAAGCGCGGTGGAGCCACCGAAGACTAAGCCATAACCACGCGTCAGAGAATCTCCAGGATTTCTTCGTAGCGCTTGAAGGGCGGAATGAGATACGCGCCGGCGAGTTCGGTGCGCGACCACGCGAGCATGTCGCGGGCGACTGCGAAACCGCGATCGCGCGCGGACGCTCCCGCGGCTTCCATGGATTTCAGTAGAGAATCAGGAATCACGATGCCCGGAACTTCGTTGTTCAAGCGCAGCGCCTGCTTGTAACTGTTGAGCGGCCAGATGCCGATCAGCACCGGGATCGCCGGTTTGCTACCGAGTTTTTTCAAAAAAGCGTGCCAGTGTTGGGGATCGAAGAGCGGCTGGGTCATGGCGAAGTGCGCGCCGGCTTCGACTTTGGCGTGGAATCGCTGGATTTCGTCGTCGATATCGTCGGCCACGGGATTCACAGCAACGCCGATAGTGAAATTGGTCGCGCCGCCAAGAGTTTTTCCCGCCCAGTCGGTGCCTTGATTCAGCCGATGCAGAACTTTGACGAGTCCGACGGAATCGACTTCGTAGACGCCGCTGGTTTCCGGATAGTCGCCGACGGACGGCGGATCACCGGTGATGGCAAGAATGTTGCGGACACCGCCAACGGTCCACGCGCCGAGAAGTGCAGCTTGCAGGCCGATGATGTTCTGGTCGCGGGTGGTGAGATGGGGAACGGTTTCGACGCCGCGCGCTTCCAGCGCGCCGGCCACAATCAAAGCGTCCATGCCGACGCGCGCCATAGCGCCGCTGTTGATATCGATGGCATCCACTTTTTTCGATGCCATAACCTTATCAACCTGTTCGAAGACGCGATCGAGCGAAAGGCCCTTTGGCGGATCGATTTCCACGCAGACAGTGAATTTTTTTGCCTGAAGATTCTTCCAGAATTTACTTTCCGGCTCGCGCTCGGCAACCGGCGCAGGCTTGAGCACTGCCGCAGCGGAACCAGCCATGTAATTCGCGTTTGCGGTTACGTTTACGACTTTGTGCGGGTGCAACGCCTTCACCGCTTCGGCCATGGCGCGAATATGCGCGGGCGTCGTGCCGCAGCAGCCGCCAAGAATCCGCACGCCGAGTGCGGCCGCTTCGCGCGCGAACAGCGCAAAATATTCCGGGGAAGATTTCGGATAAACGATGCGATCGCCTTCGCGCTTGGGAAAGCCAGCATTCGGCATTCCACTGACGCGAATATTGTCGACGGCGGCAAGCTCCGCGAGGATGGGTAAGAGTGCCTGCGGTCCCAGCGTGCAATTCGCGCCAATCACCTGGACGTTTTTTCCTTTCAACTGCTCCGCTGCATTCGTAGGGCGGACGTCGCCGTACGTAGTGCCTTCTTCCGCGTAAGTAAGCTGCGCGACGATGGGCAAACCGGAAAACGAGCGAATCGCGTCAATGGCCAGGAGCAATTCTTCGATGTACGAAAACGTTTCGAGAATGTAGAAATCCACGCCGCGCTCTTCGAGCGCGAGCGCCTGCTCGTGAAAAATGTCCAGAATTTCCTCATCAGCCGGATGGCGCGATTGCACGCCGAGTCCCAGCGGACCGACGGAGCCGGCGATCAGGACTTCGCGCGGGGCCGATTCACGCGCTTCGCGGGCGATTTTCACCCCGCGGCTGTTGAGGCGCTGTACTTCTTCGGCAAGGCCAAGCGGTGCAAGTTTGAAACGATTCGCCCCAAACGTGTTGGTTTCGATGATCTGCGCGCCCGCTTCGATGTAAGCCTGGTGAACACGAAACACCGCTTCCGGCTCGGTCGAATTCAGCTCGTCGAAGCAGCGCTGCGTGCCCACGGCCTCATGGAGCATTGAGCCCATTGCACCATCGGCGATGAGTATCGAGTCTTTCAGCCGCGCGTTAAAATCAAGGATCTTCATGTGTTGCCTTCAATTGATGTTAGGAGCCGCACATCTCTGAGACCCGCATTTTGCAGGCCGCGAGGCTTGAACTGTACTCAGCAGCGACTTTCGGACGCCAAACAGTCTCAGCGTATTGAATCATTCTGGAGGAGTACGCTCGACCTGTCTCTCTGCCACTCCCTGGGCGGGGAACAATGTCATCCCGTATCTTCTTAATTCTAGATCGTGAGGCGATATCAACTAAGGCCCTCTTTGGGTCCGCAAGATTTTCGACATCCGCTGGGATTCTGGCTCTCGCAACTCCTAGAAACTCGGCCAGGGTTTCGCTGTCTGCCATCAGCCAAGATTCTACTTCGCGGATAGCTACGCGAAATGCCATCAGTGGCGCAATTTCTGGGATCCACTCCTTTCGCAACAATGGAGCGCAGTCGAAGTCATGATCTAGGTCAACAAGGAAAAGCCAGGGGCTAAACTTCGCGGCTTCGTTATAGCCAACAACCGAACGCCGCAGCAGGTTCTTCCCCCTCTTACCGTAAACATTGTGCACGGCTCCGCCAGCCAGAGCGACAATGCGAGCAGCTACAGTGGCATCCAGATCACCTTCCACCGCCAGAGAAAAATATGTGGATGGCTCTCCGGGCATTTGAGGTTTCATTCGCTGAAAAAAGAAAGCTGATACACACCTTTTGGCGCCCCGTGCGGTAGCACTGCCTCTGCCAAACTGATACCGCCTTTCAAGAGCGCTTCGATTTCTTTAAACTCGCTTGCCTTGCGAATTTGCGTGCCCTCTTCGCTGGGCTCAAGAAGAAGTACTTCGTCCAAGCCGATTCCATTGTCCGATAAGAGCTCCGGGGAATGAGTGCTAACGATAGTCTGACGCCCCGTTCTCGACTGAACGCGAGCAAACAGTTGCGGAATATAGCGAACCACCTCGGGATGAAGGGAAAGCTCCGGCTCTTCGAGGAGCAGTGGTCCGCCTCCTTCCAACAAGGCCCAGAGTAAACCCAAAAGCCTTAGCGTTCCGTCGGAAAACTGGTCTTCGGACTGCCAAGCACCCTGTGGCCGCCAATGTTCGTATTTTCCCCTAAGATGGGGCGCACCTCGATCATCTCGGGTAAGCTCCAATTCCGTAAGTTGAGGGACTGCTACTCGCAGAGCTTCGCCTATCTTTTTAAGATGTGCTGCCCTTGTCCTTTCCGGTGTATGCGCTATCTGTTCCAACAAATCGCCTCCGTAGGGATCATTGCTTCTTCCCACAGAGCGGTCCGGCTCGCGAACCAACTGGGGGACGACGTGCAAATACCTAAGGGATGCAAAGAACTCCACAAGGACTCTAAATTCCTTATTTGCCGTGACCTGTTCGAGATAGGTTTGCGTCAGAAGTTCCGGATCCTCAAATTCTGAAGGATGCGGCCTGTTTAGAACCTCCTGGCCACCCCTTAAGACTCTTTCACGCTTGATGACGGGTCGTTGGTTATTGTTCTGTGAAAAGCTGAGTTCATACTCCCAGGCGTTGAGATTTTCATCGGTTCCGAGACTGACGGAAACTACCAAATCGGGATTGCGGCGCGCCGCCAGACACCGCAAGCCGGGAATGCCGCCTCTTTTTCTCACGGCTGCTTGGAATCCACCGCCGACGGAAGCGATGTCATGAAGAAATCGGAATGCATCGAGCAGATTTGATTTACCGGATGCATTCGGCCCAACAAGGAACACCCGATACTGAAGATCTACCTCAATGCGGGTGAAGTTTCTCCAGTTCTCCAGCCTCAGCTTGGTAAAACGAATCCCCTTGTGAGAGCCATTTTTCATCAACATTCAACCTGCTAAAAAGATACTAGCGCACTCTAGATGAAAAGCTAACTTCAACGTTTTTGTTCCATGAGGCTGGCGACGGTGCTCATCAAATCGTATTTCGTGAGGATCTCGAAGCGCGAATCACCCATCTCCACAAAGACCGCGGGATTCTCGTGGCTGAGGATCTGGGTGATGCGCTCGACGGGCGCATTCTTGGGCACCTGCGGCAGCGGCTTGGTCATCATTTCGCGAACCACGAGCTTGCGAAGATCCTTGCCCTGCAGCGCAAGATTCAGGATTTGATCTTCGTATATCGTGCCGATGGGAATGTTTTCCTCGAAAACTGGAATCTGCGATATGTCCTGTTCCTGCATGGTCTTCAAAGCATGAAAAACGGTTTGGTGAGGGCGCGCAATGACCAGCTCACGAACTTTGCCGGCCGCATGTTTGGCGATGACGACTTCCGCTGCGGTGATGGCGGTGGCCGCGTCCACGTAGCCGCGTTCGTGCATCCACAAATCGTTATAGACCTTGCTGAGGTAGCGCGTGCCCGTGTCCGGAAGCAGCGCGACGACAAAATCCTTCGGCCCGAGTTCCTTGGCAAGGCGCAACGCGGCGGAGATGCAGCCGCCGCCGGATCCGCCGGTGAAGAGGCCTTCCATTTTTGCCAGGCGGCGCGCCACGACGAAGCATTCCTCGTCGTTCACCTGAATGATGTCGTCAAGGATTTTCAGATTCATGGTTGTCGGGAAAAAATCCTCGCCGATGCCTTCCACAACATACGTCTTGGCTTTGATGGTTTGCCCGGTCTTGACGAAATCATAGTAGAGCGAGCCATAGGGATCGACGCCGACAATTTTTACACTGGGTTTCTTTTCTTTTAGAAATTTTCCCACGCCGCTGATGGTGCCGCCGGTGCCCACGCCGCAAACGAAGTGCGTGATCCTGCCTTCGCTGTCCTCCCAAATTTCCGGGCCGGTGGTGCGGTAGTGCGCCTCGGGATTCATCGAATTGTCATACTGATTCGGGTAATAAGAATTGGGAATCTCGCGCGCGAGCTTTCTCGCTACTGAATAGTAGCTGCGCGGATCTTCCGGCTCGACGGCGGTGGGGCATACGATGACTTCCGCGCCAAGCGCTTTCAGGAGATCGACTTTTTCCTTGGATTGCTTGTCAGTGGTGGTGAAAACGCACTTGTAGCCGCGCACCGCCGCGACGAGCGCCAGTCCCATGCCGGTGTTGCCCGAGGTGCCTTCGATGATCGTGCCGCCAAGCTTGAGCAGGCCTTTTTTTTCGGCTTCATCGATCATGCTGATGGCGATGCGGTCTTTGACCGAGCCGCCCGGATTGGTGAATTCCGCCTTGACGTAAATTTGCGGCTTCAGGCCCTGGTTGATGCGGTTCAGGCGTACCAGCGGCGTGTGGCCAATGGCTTCCAAGATGTTGTTGCACTTCATCAGTCTTCTCGATTTCTCCGCCGAACGGAATTCAGTTTAGCATCTTCCCGAGGAGTTCCCCTACTGAGCAGCACCAGCCATTTTGTTACCTTCAAACAATGGGATAGTAGATTATTCTTTCTATGATTTCGACGAACGGGGGAACCAGCATGCCAAGGCAGAATATTTCGAGCGGTACGCCATGGGAGCCGATTGTGGGTTACTCGCGAGCCGTAAGAATCGGCAATGTGATTACCGTGTCGGGAACGACGGCGACGGGTCCGGATGGAAAGATCGTAGGCGCGGGCGACTTGCGCGCGCAAACTGTGCAAACGATCAAGAACATCGAAGCGGCCCTGGCCAAGGCGGGTGCGAGCTTGAAAGACGTCGTCCGCACGCGCATCTTTGTGACCAACATCGCGGAATGGGAGAAGGTCGGGCGGGCGCATGGAGAATTTTTCGGGGAGATCCGCCCGGCGACGAGCATGGTGCAAGTGAGCAAGCTGATCGCGCCGGAAATGCTGGTGGAGATTGAGGCCGATGCCATCGTCGAATAAGAGATCATGAGCAACGCGCTGTATGATTCGTTTATCGCGGATTATTACGACGAGTCGCCGGTCGTGAAGGGGCGGACTCAGGATGTGGCGTTCTATCGCGACGCGGCACGCGATTTCGGCGATCCGGTGCTGGAGCTGGGCTGCGGCACGGGACGCATCACAATGGCGCTGGCGGAGGCGGGGAAGCGAATCACCGGGCTTGATCTATCCGAGCGCATGCTGGAGCGGGCGATAAAAAAACGCGCGGCGCTGCGCGTGGAGGCGCGCGAGCGCGTTCACCTCGTCCAAGGGAACATGGCGGGGTTCGATCTCGGCGAAAAATTCCGGCTGGTCATTATTCCCTTCCGGCCATTTCAACACCTGCTGGAAGTCCATCAGCAAATAAACTGCCTGGAGTGCGTGCGCAAGCATCTGGCGCCAGGCGGGCGGCTGGTCCTCGATGTGTTCCAGACGGATGCCGAACGCATGCACGATCCCGTGCACATGCGAGAGGTGCAGGTGACCGAGTACAGTACCCAGGACGGCCGGCGGGTAAAGATCGGCGAGCGAGTGGCGGCATTTCATCGCGCCGAGCAGATCAATGACGTGGAGATGATTTTTTTCATCAACCATAAGGGCGGGCGTGAGGAGCGGCTGGTGTTCGCCTGGCCGCTACGGTATTTCTTCCGTTATGAGGTCGAACACCTGCTGGCGCGATGCGGGTTCAAAGTTGTAGCCGAGTATGGAAACTTTGACCGCACGCCCATCCAGGATGATTCGCCGGAGATGATATTTGTTGCGCAGGTGCACCAATAAAAGAAGGGTAACCAGCCCCCACCCCCCACCATTTTGTATGAATGTCAAAATAAAGGGCTTACAAAATTTGCAATTCGCAAGTGATTGATCCTAAAGGACACAATCTTGGTTGATTTGGGTAAGCAGAGGCCGAATTAGCCTCCTTGAAAAAGAAAAGCGGGAGCAAGCTCCCGCACTGCAAGACGCAATTATCTACAGCAATAAGTATCGTATAGATTATGGAAATGTCAAGCAAAATTCTTGGGGACGACTGGTTTCGACTACCAGCGGGCGCGGATACGGTACTTCAGGACGGAGGTGCCGTCCTTGGCGACTGGGACTATGAATTGGGCGGCGAAGGCCGCGGTCTTGGTGTACTTGTAGGTAGAAGAGAGCATTTCCCAATCGCCGCCGATGGGCTCGTTCACTTGCACGGCGACGGGCGCATCTTTGTGGTTGCGCAGCGTTACTTCAAACTCCATTTCCCAGGTGTGAGTGTCGATGCGCTTGTAATCGGTCTGTTTGTGCTCGGCAACGACGTCAAAGGCGTTGCCGATGTGAATGTTCACGAATTCGTCTTTGGGAGTGTGGTCGATACGGTCTTCGCCGGCGAAGAGAATGCCGCCTTTTGAGTCCTTCTGATAGACGCGAACGCTGCCTGCCGGAAGCGGAATGCCGAGGCCGGCTTTTTCTTCATTTTTGAACTTGTAATAGACCATCACTGGATCTTTCAGCGGAGAGCCGGGAGCCTGCTGGTTGCGGTAGTAGTAGCTCTGGCCGTTGACCATGAAGATTTTTTCGACGGGAACGGCGGAGCCTTGGAGAAGGCTGATCTGCTTGGTCTCTTTGTCCTCGACGGAAGTTTTGCGGCTGAGGGAGTAGAGATGGTATTCGCTGAAAGCTTCCTGCTGGAACTGCTGAGCCGCCTTCGCCATGGGCACGGCTACGCTCATTTCCGACCTTGGCATCACGCGATCGGCCACGCGATTGAGCTCCCCGGCGACCAGCTGGAGCCGCGTATTGTGGAAAGCGGTGCCGCTATTGTTGATGATCGTGACCCAACCATCAAGGTCGGCGCTCTTGTCGTCGCGCGCGACGGTAAGAACGTAATCAGCATTCCAAGACAAATTGTTCGCTAGATAGGAAGCCTCGACCTGCTGTTTTTTCGCGCCGGAATTTTCGAGTGACATCAGAAGCGTGGGACGCTCGTAGAGATTGGCGGGGACTTCCGGAAAGCGATAGCTCTCTGCAAACATTCCGGTGACGATGTCGTTGCCAATCTTCCAGACCGGGCCATTGTTGTCGGAAAGCAAGGTGGCCTTGATCTCCTCGCGTTTGGTGGTGTTGTTCTCCTGGTACGAACGTACTAGCGTAACTTCTTTACCGACGTATTTGTGGAGCAGTTTCGCAGGCTCAAGAAGGTCGTATTCGTAATTCTGTTCGATGACGCCGAGTTTTTCGGGATCGTTCAGCGAACGGAAATGGACAGTGGCGGGATTGACGGTCGCGGCGATGTCCATGAATTTCAGGCGAAACGTGCCGGTGGGAAGCGTGAGATTGCGGACATCGCGAATGAGAGCAATATTGGAGTTATAGACGGTAACGTTGAGATCGGTCTGGTCGTTCAAGCTGGTGGATTGTTCGCCAGTGGCCGCGCGCGCGGTTTCCTTTTCCTGTGACGCGTAAACCCGATTGGCGCGGACGGCGGGATAGAGAATCGCCGCTGCGGCGGCGAGGATTGCAACGCCAGAAATCTTGCAAAACAATCGTTTGGTTGACCGACTCAAGGGGATCTTCATTACTTTCACCTCAAACTGGATTTGCCTTCCTTGTTAGAACGGTACGGGCGAAATTTCTTGCACGGAGGATTGGCGCGTAGCCCACGCATCATGGATGCGGGACGGGTTTCCAGGTCAGGCCACCATCGCTGGTTTCAAAACTTTTCGTATTGCGAGCGTTCCAAATGGTGGCGTGGAGCGCGTCGGAGGCGCGAATTCCGCCGAGATCTTCCGCGAGCGGCGAGGGAACGATCTTCCAATGGTTGCCGCCGTCAGTAGTCAGGAGGATGGCTCCGGCGCGGCCGACAATCCAGCACACTTGATCGGAGGAAGCGGAGCCGGTGAGCAAATCGGCGAGGACGCCGCTGGTCTGGCGCGACCAGGAGGAGCCACCATCCTTGGAGAGCTCGATCAAGCCGGTGCGGCCCACGCGCCAGATGAGGTTTGAGCCGGGGGGCGAAATCAAACGCGGATTGGAAATCATCCCTGTGACTACCAAAGATTCGGAGGTGGAATAACTGGCTGCAGCGCCATCACCCGCGGGAGGCTTTGGCGGAGGAGGCGCAGGAGGCGGAGGCGCTGGAGCAGCCGCAGGGGCAGGCATGATTTTCCGTGTGGCCTTCTTCGAAGGTTCTGCCTTGGCTGAAGGGCTGGGGCCAGGGAGATTTTGCGATACGGAGTTGTTCGATTGGATTTGCGTTTGCAAGTTCTGCGACGCAGTGATCTCCTGCTGAGTTGCTTGCGACTGCGATTGGACTTCTACCGTTTGTCGCGCGGTTAGGGGAAGGTTCTTGGCGTCGAGGTCGGCGTGATTTGCGTCTGCCAGCTGAGCCGTTGCAGTTTTGCGCTCGTCATCCTTTCGCTCCCTAAGCTCCTTATCGACTGGTGACTTTGCGGATGGCTTCTCGGCCGCATCGCTCAACTTTTGGCTTTGCTTCGCGGCCTCCGATACGCCACGGCCATTGGCAGCGGCGTATTCGCGGACCGGTGGTTGCGGACGCGGGAGAGTGGCGGCTGACTTCTCCGGTACGGAACTTTGCGTGACGGCAGTCGAAAGCGAGGGAACAGGAGCTGCAGGCACTTTATTCTGCGCCATTTTGCTTTCACTCTCATGCCGACTCGGAAGAGGTGAAGTGTAATTTTCGTGGAGAGCAATCCACACGAATAGTCCGGCGGCAATTGCGCCAGCAGGGACGAGCCACTGCCAGCGGGCACCCCTCAAGAGGCGTGCGCGGCGAGACTTCCTGGGAAGCGCCTCCGGGGCCAGAGTTTGACTGGAAGCAGCCAGCACAGGTGCGGTCTGAGCGAGGACCTGATCTTCTTGCGCGGCTTGCAATGGAATCTCGTCGGTCGTTTCCAAGTGAGCGAGGACGGTCTGGCAATTCGCGCAGCCGACGATATGTTCTTTTAAGTAATTCAATTGTTCAGGAAGCAGGGACCGCTCGTGATAAGCCGCCAGCGTTTCCGGATCGGGACACGCGCCACCTTGCGAAGCGAACGCGCCAGGCATTTCCGCAGCTTGACCGGCAGGCGCCGCAGAACGCAAATGGCGCGCCAGCGCTTTGTCAAACATCCGATCGCGTTCGTCAGGCGCCATAGGTTTCTCCATCCTTAGAACGAAATTCTGCCGGTTTCTTGCGCCGTGCGGTCATGGAGTCCGCTTTCCGGCCGCTGGGTCCGGCGATTTTGGGCGGGGCAGCAGTTTTTCCAAATCGATGGGGCTGTCTGCCGAACCGTATTCGAAACAGAGAGCGATCTCCGGATCGCTAAGCCCGGGTTGAGCGGCGAAACCGTTCGCGGCTACAATCCCGCGGCGAAGAATGCCTTCCACGGCCTGCCGCAAATCGCGCCGGACGCGGTCCAGATGGCGCGAGACACTCGACTCGTGCTCGCCGAGGATGCGTCCGATCTCGGCAAGCGTTTTTTCCTCGGCGTAATAGAGGCGAAGCCTCTCCTTTTCCTGCAGGGCGAGGAGATCGAGCGCGGCCTGCAAAGCCCTGGTAAAGAATGCGATGTAGCGTTCCCGGTGCGGGTCGACAGGCTGGAGCGGAGGGCGATGTTGTGTTCGCGGCCCTCCATCGCCGGTTTCGTTTTCAGCAAGCTCCTCGAAGCGCCGCCCCGCGCGTATAGAATCAATATGACGCTGGGCAAGAACAGCGCGAAGCCAGGTCTTTAACGAACTGCGTCCATGAAAGTAGCGAAAGAGCGACCGCTCTGTTCCTTTGTCACCGGCCAAACCGTACAGGTCAGAAAAGAGGGAATCCGCAAGATTACAAGCTTCCGCGGAACTCGCGGGGCAACGAAGGATCGCCGCTGCCGCCGCGCGCAAGTAAGCGCGATAGGTGCAAAAAAAATGCTCCCAGGCGGCCTCGTTCCCATCGGCGCACGCGGTGGCCAGAGCCAGGTCCTCCAGATGCAGCGCGCGGAGATAGTTTTGGAGCTTTTGCGGAGTCACCGTTCCGGGTGTAAAGGCCTTTTGCGCGCTACGCTCCAGCGCGGCGGCGAAGCGTTCCCGAGGAATTTCCCAACGGCCCATCTGTGACTGGGCGCAGAGCCACTCCAGGAGAGAGGTCTGCCCTTGGAAAGGACGGGAGAGATCCACCGATGGACACTCAAGGCCGGGATTTGACGCGTCTTCAGTCATTTAGCTAGCGAGCGAAGCGATGTCCCTGACAGGCCCAAACCCATGTGCGGGCCCCCCAAGTTGCATCCTAGAGCATAAGCCCGGGACGCGGAAAGTGGTGCACAAAACTCGAACAACCCCACCCAGAATTGCAGTATCCTATGGTGTGTTGCGCCCCCAGACTCGCAACTGAAACTGCCTCGCCGGGTTGGAGTAGGGGGCGCGATGCTGCGCTCGCGGGAGCATTAGCGACTTCGCGACGCTAGTACGAAAGTCCTATTCGGGCTCCTTCAGCCTCGTCAGTACTCTGGTACTGCAAGAGCGCATTTCCTACTTCGCAAGCGGACTTGGGAACGCTTGGAGTCCCAAGACAATTCCCGTTTGCGGCCGGAAATTTCACGAGGCGGCCCGCGGATGACAACCATGATCGCAGATCCACCACGTAAGACGTCGATGGGCGTCGGTTTCGAGGCAAACCGCAGCCGTTCCGCAAATACCCAAGCGTGGAAGAATGCCATCGGCACCAAGCGCATTCCGGCACGCCTCGCCTTGCTCCCCGAACCCAAATCCCGCTGGGACCGCATTGGCCTGAGCGCGGGCGTGCAACTGGGAATCTTCGCCTTCTTGCTTATTATTCCCCTGCTCTTCCCAAACCAAATGAAAACGGCATTGAACTTCCGGGTCGTGGAGTTGATGCAACCAGTTACGGAAATCCCGGTTGCGCCGCCACCTCCCCCGCCACCAAAGATAAAGCCCAAAGTTGCGCCGCCGGAACCAAAGCCGGTTGAGCCAGAACCGCCAAAACTGAACCCTAGACAAACTCACGTTTTTCTCACGGCAAAAGTGGAGCCGCCCAAAGTGAGAACCTTGGACGCGAAGCCCGTTGAACTCAACCCTGTTTTCGAGCCAGTGAAAATCGATACGCAGACGAAGCAGCCAAAACGGCCAAAGGATGACGTGAAAGTCGGTGTAATGTCTAACGGCAGCGCAGCTCCTGCGACAGTCGTGGCCCCGGTGAACAAAGTGCAGACCGGCGGTTTCGGGGATCCCAACGGGGTCCCTGGCAAGGGTGATCCAAACAAAGCCACAAACGTCAATCGTCTTGGTTCGCCCGCGTTGCCGGGTGGACCGGGATACGGCAACGGCACCGGTGGGGACAAAGGAATTCGCGGCACAGTAGCGAGCACAGGCTTTGGCAACGGCACGGCAATTCCGCCACCAGCCCCCAAGCGCGGAACGCTGCAGTCCACAGGCTTCGCGGATCAAACAGTGGCTGCCCCCGAAGCGCCCAAGAAGAAAGCGCCGACCGGCGAAGGCGCCACGACGCCTGTTGACATATTGGAGAAACCACATCCGCAGTACACGGCAGAGGGGCGTAGTCTGAAGATAGAAGGTGACGTTGTTCTTGAGATGGTATTCCTGGCAAACGGCAGCATTCAGGTGAACCGGGTGATAAGCGGTCTGGGCCATGGTCTGGATGAAGCAGCGACTCGCGCGGCGCAACAAATTAAATTCAAGCCCGCAAAACGGGAGGGTCAGCCTGTGGATTTCCCCGCGCGCGTGCGAATTGAATTCCGTTTGGCTTACTGAGGGGAGAGAGAAAATGCGTAAGGCAGCGACAACTATTTTCGTCCTGATTTTGAGCGGGCTGGGCACGCTTACCGCGACGGCGGCTCCCAAGCCTGCCGATCAGGCAAGAACCATGAGCGACGTGATCGACCGGGTGATCACCAACGAGAACCGGGCCAGCCAGCAAATCAGGCAGTATTCGCCGCTGGTGGAGACGTACATCCAGAACCTGAAGCCCGACAAGGAACTTGGGTACGTACCGGCGGGAGACAAGTATTTCCTTGGCCGCGCGGACTTTTCGAAAGGCGTCACACTGGTCTCCTTGACGGATACGAGCGGCAAGGGGAAAAAGATCTTCGGATCGATCGGAAACTTCTTTTCGTTTGCGTTGCAATTCGTGCCGGACGGCTTCCTGCAGATGATCTTTATCGATACGAACGGATTCGACAAGCAGCACTACAAGTTCGACTACGTGCGCCGCGAATTTCTCGGAGAAGTGCGCTGCCTGGTGTTTGACGTCACGCCGCAGGAAAGGAGCGGTAAAGGCCGCTTCCTGGGCCGTATTTGGGTGGAAGATCAGGATTACAACATTGTGCGGTTCAATGGCGCTTACAGCGGAAGCGGGCACAGCAGTTGGTGGTTCCATTTCGACAGCTGGCGCACTAACGTGCAGCCAGGCCTGTGGTTGCCTTCCTTCGTGTATAGCGAGGAAAAGGACGTCCACTACAATTTGTCGAAAAAGCTGGACTTCAAAGCGCAAACGCGGCTGTGGGGTTACAACCTCGGCCACGCCAGCCAGGAACAGGAATTAAGCAAGATTCTGGTTGAGACGCCGGTGCAGGACGACACCAAAACGGCGAATGACCTTACGCCCGTCCAGGCGCAACGCTCCTGGGACCGCCAGGCAGAAGACAACGTGATCGATCGGCTGGAGCGCATCGGGTTGATCGCACCGAAGGGGGAAGTCGACAAAGTGCTCGAGACGGTAGTGAACAATCTCGAGGTCACAAACAACATCGACATCGAACCGGATGTCCGCTGCCGGGTGATGACGACCACGACGCTGGAATCTTACACCGTCGGCCATACCGTCGTGCTGAGCCGCGGCTTAATCGACGTGCTTCCTGATGAAGCCAGCCTGGCGACCATCATAGCGCACGAGCTTAGCCACGCCATTCTAGGCCATCGCCTGGATTCCAGCCTTGCCTTCTTCGATCAATTGCTGATTGAAGATAAGGAAACTTTCCGCCACTTCGGATTCGCTCGGACTATCGACGAAGAGAAAGCCGCCAACGCGAAAGCGATCCAGATACTGAACAATTCGCCTTATAAGAACCAGCTAGCGAACGCCAACCTATTCCTTACGGCGCTCGCCACGCGCGAAAAGGAAATCCCAAACCTGATTAGCCCGCACCTTGGCGATCGCGTGCCGGTCATCGGGGATCTCAGGTCCTCGATGGCGGTCGATGCCGACGCGAAGAAAAACCCGCAGATGATCACGGCGCTCCCGATCGGCGGACGCGTGAAACTGGATCCGTGGAACGACAGACTGGAGCTTATCAAGAGCAAACCCGTAGGCGCAGTGGCGGAACGCGAGAAGATGCCGTTCGAAGTGACGCCATTCATGCCTTACCTGGTGCGCTATGGCGCTGAGGCCGCGAAACCCATCGCCGCCAGCGCTGCCCAGCCGGCCGATCCGAAAACCGGCGAATCAGCGCCCGGAAAACCGTAAGTTAGATAATTCAACTCTCACAGAATTTTCGGCCCGGAGAAGAAGCGATTTTCTTCGGGCCGTTTCCTTTGTTTCGCGATTTTTTTGGGTGCGCTCCTCACGGCGACGAGGAGAGCTCTTTCGTTAGTCTGTAATTGAAGTCCACGCCGTCATAGAAATCTTGCACACCGACGCGTTCATCTTTTCCATGCTCGCGATTGTCGTTCTTGTCGAAAAACATGCAGGAGATGCCGTAGGTGGGGATGCCGGCGATGCGCACATATTTTCCATCCGTGGCGCCGGTGGACATGGTGGCGACAAGAGGAACCCCCGGCCAAACGGCGCTCAAGACTTTTTCCATGGCCTGCGTCACTTCCGGGAGCAGCGGCGAGGGAGGCACCGGCACAACAGGCACCACCTTTCCGTCGGGAGTAAGCTGCGGAACTATGCTGACTTTGACCTTCGGATCGTTAGCCACGCGCTCGAGAGTTTTGTGGACCTCTTCCGGATCTTCGCCCGGGAAAATGCGGCAATTGACGTTGGCGCGAGCGGTTTGCGGAAGGGCGTTTGGCGCATGTCCGCCGGAGAGCATGGTGGCGACGCAGGTGGTGTGCAAGAGCGAATTGTAATAGGGCATGGCAGAGAGCCGTTGGACGGCCGTGGAATCGGGCGGTTGCTTGGCTACGGCTTTCATGTCCGCCGCAACCTGTCCGCTCTCCATCGCCGCGGCGCGCCCGAAATAGTTTCGCGTGATTTCGTTGATCTTTACAGGGAATGAAAAGGATTGCAGCCTGGCCAGCGCTCCGGCCAGGTGATAGATGGCATTGTCCGGGCTGGGGACCGAACTATGGCCACCAGCGTTCAGCGATTCGAATCGAAAATCCACGTAGACTTTTTCGCTGGCTTGAATTCCCGCGAGAAGACGTTTGTCTTTATCTTTCTCAAATTCGCCAGCGTCCAGGTTGATGCAGTATTCCGCATCCACCCAGTCGCGATGCTGCGAGAGCAGCCAGTCCATGCCGTTGAAAGAGCCGCCCTCCTCATCGGCGGTCAGCGCGAGAATCAGATCGCGGTCCGGTTGGTAGCCTTCCTTTTTCAAGCGGATGAAATTGGTGACCAGGATGGCATCGCCTTCCTTCATGTCTTCCGTGCCGCGGCCGTAGAAATAGCCGTCTTTCTCGACGAATTCGAAGGGATCGGTGCTCCAGTCCGAGCGGAGGGCTTCGACGACGTCAAGATGCCCGATGAATAGGATGGGCTTACGTTTTCCGGTGCCACGAAAACGAGCGACGAGATTTTTCTTGCGTTCGTTTGGTCCAGCTACTTTTAGATCGGCTTCGGCAAAACCCCCGTCGCGCAAACGCCTGGCCATCGCTTCGGCTGCCGTGGTGACGTTGCCAACGGAGTCGGTTGTGTTGATCTCGATGAGCTGCTTGAAAATGTCGTGCGACAGTTGCTTCGTTTGATCCTGACTTTGAGTCCGCGCCGCGGGCGCAAAAATCGCGATCAAGCAAAATGACAAAATCCAGGGAATCCCTCTTTGCATTTACTCTCCTGACGATGAATGTGCTTTAGGAGCGTAACGGCTCCGCGGCTGCGCCGTCAAACCGGTAGAGGAGCAATTGCGGTTGGTTATTGCCGCGAGTTGCTTCGTCCGGCGGGCTTTTCATAAACTGGCAGGGTTCTTATTGCGGAGGAAGAGATGACATCAGCCATGAGACGCGGCTCGCAAATTATTGCAGCTGCGGTGATATTCGTTGCCGGTATCACGGCAGGGACGATACATGCACGCAGCGCAGCAGTGCTGAACCGCTTCGGCCAGCCGAAAACAGTGCTGCATGTGGTGGTGTACAAATTCAGAGACAATGTCTCCAATTACGACCGGGAAAAGGCCATCAACGGAATCAAGGACATGGCCGGGAAAATTCCTGGCATCAAGAACGTTTGGCTGAAAACCTCGCGTAACCAGATCAAGGATTTCAGCGGCGTCTATGCCATTGAGTTCACCAGCGCTGAAGCCGCCGCCGACTACGCCGAAAGCCCAGTGCATGAGGCGTGGTCCAAGGCGTGGCAGGAGCAGCGCGAAAATAGCCTTTCCTTCCAGGTTTCCAATCCGTGAGCGCTTCGCCGGCTAGTTTTCGCGCGTGATGCCGTACCTACGACGGATCAGGCGATCGGCCGTGTTATCAGTGAGCAGCCACTTGGCCCATTTCGCAAATGTCGCAAGCGAGGTTACGCCGTAGCGCGCTTTGGGCCATGGCGCTTCGATGGCTTTTAACATGATGCGCGCGCAATCCTCTGGAGTGGTCTTGGAAAGCGCCCGAGTGCTCGTCGCGCTACGCAAATAAGATGCGTAGATGCCGGCGTAGGGGCCGCTCTTGAACTGTTCCTGATAGGATTGCGCCAGTTCCATGGCTGCAGGTTGAATGTTGGTCATAATGTAGCCAGGCTGGATGAGAATCGTGTGGATGCCGAAGGGATAAAGTTCGTGACGCAAGGCGTTGCTCAACGCCTCGATGGCGTGTTTTGAGGCACTGTAGGCACCTTGCGTAGGCGGCGTCACAAAACCTGAGACCGAGCTCATCATCAAGATGCGTCCCTTCCGGCGTTCGCGCATCTTGGGAAGAACGGCTTGCGTCACTCGGATGACGCCGAAAAAATTCGTTTCGAACTGCCGCCGCCAGTCTTCCATGCGCAGATCCTCGACCGCGCCGACCTGGACAAAGCCCGCATTGTTTATCAGCACGTCGATCGCGCCTGACTTCTGAAGGACGGAAGAAACGGCCCTTTGCACCGAGCTGTCGTCACACACGTCCATTTCCAGGGTCTCGAGCGGGAGCTTCTTCTCGTTCGCCAGAGCATCGAGCCGCGTGCGCTTCTCCGCCGAACGCCCCACCGCAAAAACGCGGTAGCCTCGCTCGGCGAGCAATAGCGCCGCAGCCTTTCCCAGTCCATCCGTGGCGCCGGTAATCAAGACCGTTTGAGTTCCGTGTTCCCCGTTCATTTCGCCCCCTAAGGCGCAGGCTATGGTATCGCGAACGGGGAACGATTCGCGCTGGGAGTGTCGGCGTCCCGTTTTCAGCACAGGGGAAAAAGGCGCCGCTCTCGGAATCGCCCAGGATTGCTAGACTAATGGGCTTACTTACGTTCTAATCGCAACGCTTGGTGAGCGTGCATGTCGGCTGACGAAAACCTTCCTATACTTGCGCCCGAAAAAAAGTGGCGGCTCGGCTTCTGGAGTTTGATCGCCACGCAGTTCCAGGGCGCCTTCAACGACAACGGCCTGAAGTTTTTCGTCATTTTCCTCATCCTGGGAACCAATCCGACCGATTCGCAAAAGGATTTCCTGGTTTTTGTCATTGGGAACCTCTTCGCTCTTCCGTTCCTTTTGTTCTCGATGGCCGGCGGATTCCTGGCGGACGGCTTTAGCAAACGAAGCGTGGCAATCGCCACAAAGATCTTTGAAGTTTGCGCGATGATTTTCGCCATGTACGCGTTCACGCGCGGCAACACCCGCATGGCGTATGCGGTGATTTTCCTGGCAAGCACGCAAGCCGCATTCTTCGGCCCCTCAAAATACGGATTGCTCCCCGAACTCCTGCCGGACAGATTGCTGTCCTGGGGCAACGGCATCCTCGAACTCACGACGTTCCTCGCCATTATCGCGGGTGCAGTGATCGGCCCATCGCTGGCCCAGCGTTTTCATGGGCGAGAAGCAATTGCCGGCCTGATCTTCGGCGCATGTTCCTTGTTTGGCCTGGCGGCCAGCTTCGGTATTTCCCGAGTGCCGCCGGCTGATCCTTCCAAGAAATTCAGCTTCAACATCTTCGGCGACCTGGGTAAACAAATTCAGCTTGTCCGGCCGGACCGTGTCTTGCACCTGGCCATCGCCGGCAATACCTATTTCTGGTTTCTCGGCGCACTGTTGCAGTTCGTGATTGTCTTTTACGGCCGTGAAGTCCTGCACCTCGACGAGACGCGCGGAGGATATTTACAAGCGGCGCTGGCCATCGGGATCGGAGTTGGAAGCTACGCCGCCGGGCTACTTTCGTCGGGAAAGATTGAGTACGGACTCATCCCTCTAGGGGCCATCGGAATGTCAGCGTTTGCGTTCGCCATCTCGATTCACGGATTGAGCTTTCTTCAAGTGCTTCTCCTGTTGGGGGCGCTCGGTTTTGCAGGCGGATTTTTCGTCGTTCCAATCAACGCGCTAATCCAACACCGCCCGGAGGAAAGCCACAAAGGCAGCGTCATTGCATTCGCGAACTTTCTTTCCTTCGTCGGCGTGATCACCGCGTCAGCGATCTATTCCGGGGCAACTCACTATTTGCACACCGGGCTGGCGTCATTCTTCATTTGGACCGCAGTGATGTCGCTGGCGGCCACGATTTACACGGTCTACCTGCTGCCGGATTCCTTGCTGCGCTTGATGCTGTGGATTGCCACGCACACGCTGTACCGCCTGGATGTGGTAGGGCGAGAGAATGTGCCGGCGCGTGGCGGAGTGATGCTGACCCCCAATCACGTCTCCATGGCCGACGCCGTGCTGCTCATCGCGTCCATCGACCGGCCAATTCGCTTCATCATGTTCAAGGGCTCCTACGAGCACCCTCTCGTGAAACCATTCGCAAAAAGTCTGGGTGTGATTCCCATCGCGTCCGATCAAGGTCCGCGCGAAATGATCCATTCCTTGCGGCTGGCAACCGAGGCTCTGAAAAACGGCGAAGTCGTTTGCATTTTTCCGGAAGGGCAGATGACGCGCATCGGCCAGATGCTTCCGTTCCGCCGAGGCATGGAGCGCATCATCAAGGGTGTCGACGTGCCTATCATTCCCGTGAATCTGGACGGTGTGTGGGGCTCAATTTTCAGTTTTGCCGGCGGGCGTTTTCTTTGGAAGTTTCCGCGCCACATTCCTTACCCGGTACGAGTCACCTTTGGAAAGCCGCTGCCTCCGACGGCCACGGCGCTGGACGTGCGCCGCGCGGTGCAGGATCTGGGCGCGGAAGCCTTTGCGCGCCGCAAGAAACACATGCACTCGTTGCCTCAATCCTTTATTTACTCGGCGCGCAGGCATCCCTTCCGCTTCGCCATGGCCGACGGACAGCGGCCAAAGCTGAGCTGGTTTTCCGCGCTGGTGGGGGCTGTCGTGCTCGCGCGACGCTTGCGAAAGCAATGGCAGGGGCAGCAAATGATCGGTGTCCTGCTGCCGCCGTCGGTTCCCGGCGCGCTGGTGAATTACGCCGCGATGTTGCTGGGAAAAGTGCCGGTTAACCTGAATTATACCGTTTCGAATGAAACGCTGGCATCCTGCGCGCAACAGTGCAACTTGAAAACGGTGGTCACCGCGCGGGCCTTTTTGGAAAAAGTTAAAATCCAGCCTCCTGGCGAAATCATTTTCATCGAGGACGTGGCCAAGGATACAGGTTTTGGTGAACGTATCTTCGCCGCGCTGGCGGCAAGTCTCTTGCCGGCAAAGGCCGTCGAGAAATTTGCGGGTTGTGACCGCCATGCGTCGCTGGATGACATCGGCACGATTATATTTTCCAGCGGGTCGACGGGGGACCCCAAGGGAGTCATCCTCACCCACTACAATATTGCTTCGAATGTTGAGCAGCTCAACCAGGTCTTCATGCTGCACGCCGACGATCGCATCATGGGCATTCTTCCGTTTTTCCACTCGTTTGGTTTCACAGGGACGCTTTGCCTGCCTGCCGCAACGGGCATTGGCGTCGTTTTTCATCCTAACCCGCTGGATTCACGCGTGATCGGTGCTTTAGTGAACAAGTACGCGGTCACCATGCTGCTTGCGACGCCGACGTTCCTAAACGCCTACACGCGCCGCTGCACCCCGGAGGAATTCGGCAGCTTGCGCTTCGTGATGGCCGGGGCTGAAAAATTGCCGGATCGGATTTCGCAAGCCTTTGAGGATCATTTTGGCATCCGGCCCCACGAAGGCTACGGCTGTACGGAGTGTTCGCCAGCGGTTACGGTTAACACCATCGATTTTCGCGCCGCGTCTTTTCGGCAAGTGGGAGCGAAGCGCGGCAGCATCGGCCACCCCTTGCCGGGAATCACGGTGAAAATCGTGGATCCCGACACTTTGCAGCCTGTGGGAGTAGATGAGCCGGGCTTGCTGCTCGTGCGCGGCCCGAACATCATGCGCGGCTACCTCAACAAGCCGGAGAAAACCGCCGAGGTTCTTCGCGATGGCTGGTACAACACTGGAGACGTCGCGAGGATGGATGAAGATGGTTTTATCCGCATCACCGACCGCTTGAGCCGCTTCAGCAAGATTGGCGGCGAAATGGTGCCGCACATCAAAGTCGAGGACCTGCTGCAGGAATTAGCCGGCGCGACGGAACAGACCTTTGTGGTCACCGCTGTTCCCGATGAGAAGAAAGGTGAGCGCCTCGTGGTGCTCCACACGCTGGATGAGCCTCGGTTGGAAGAATGCCTCGAGAAATTGGGAAAGAGTGACCTGCCTGCGCTCTGGCGGCCGCGAAAGGACCAGTTTGTGCGCGTCGAGAACCTCCCTTATCTCGGCACCGGAAAGCTCGATCTGCGCAAGGCGCGCGCACTGGCGTTGGAGATGACAGAACGGACGTTGCACGAGTAGCTGATCGGCGGGAGGGCGATGAATTTCACCTATGACCCAAGGCGAAAACTCAGTCACCCGGCGCCGCCTGATCTTACGATTTCTAGTTGCAGCAATTGTCCTTGCGCTCTGGTTCTGGACGCAGTCACTGATCGGTGCGCGGGTTGCTCCAGCATCCGGTATCGGCGACGGGCTGCATAACCTGACGGCCGGACTTAATTCTTATTTCGCCCGCAACCCCGGAGCGGCCAACGCACTTCTCATTGTAAGCTCCGGACTGATCGATGCCCTGGGCTTGTTCCTGCTGGCGCGATGGCTGTTCGGCGGAAGCGTTCGCCCGTTCTTCGGACTATTCCTGCTGATGACCCTGCGCCAGGTGATGCAAGCCATCTGCGCGCTGCCGCCTCCGCCCAACATGATCTGGCACTACCCAGGGTTCCCCTCGCTACTGGTGACTTATCACGTAGCCAACGACTTCTTCTTCTCCGGGCATACGGCGATAGCGGTTTTCGGCGCGATTGAGTTATCTCGCTTGGACCGAAAATGGCTCACGATTCTCGCCGCATTCCTCGTAGTTTTCGAAATCGCAACAGTGCTGATCTTGCGCGCACATTACACTATGGATGTATTCACCGGAATCGTGGCCGCCCTTTGGGTAGCCCATTTCAGTGAACAAATTGCTCCGCGCCTTGACCGGCTAATCAGCGGCGGCACCTAAGGCGTCGGATTCTTCGGTTGCAGAAGCCTGCAGAAGAACTCTCCCGGCAGTTAGGCAGGTTTGTTTCGCGGTAAAATGGCAAGCCTAAACAATAATGCTTTGTATGCGCTCTATAGCATTGTCGTTGTGCCGCTAGGGCAGCGGTGCTACGGTTCCTCCAATGGAGGTCATCCGATGTTAACTCTCTTGCGGAGAGGTCTGCAGCCCGTCATTCTCGCTGCCGCCCTGCTCCTCAGCACCCCGAATTCGCAGGCGCAAGAAAAACAAGCTGCACCGGGAACTCTTAAGATCGGCTTCCTCATGGATTCTTTGAAAGTGGAACGCTGGCAGACGGATCTCGAGAAGTTCCAGAAACGCGCCGCGGAATTAGGGGCAGAGGTGCTCGTGGAAACGGCAGAGGGGGACGATGAGTTGCAGTTGCAGCAGGCCCAGAAGCTGCTGTCTGCCGGCGTCAAGGCTCTGGTTCTCGTGCCTCACGATGCGGACAGAGCGGTGCGCATCGTCCGCGCCACGAAAGACAGGAAAGTGCCGCTGCTCTGTTACGAGCGGCTGGTGCGCGATCCGGGCGTCTCATTCTTCATTGGAGTAGACGCTTCGGCAGTCGGCAACCTGCAAGCAATTTCCCTGTCTCAGTTGGCCCCGAAAGGAAACTACGTTTTGATCGGCGGTTCACCCTCGGATAGCAATGCAAAAATTCTGCACGATGCGCATATGAGAGTGCTGAAGCCAATGGCGGATCGCGGCGACATCAAGATCGTTTCGGACACGTGGACGAAGGACTGGGATCCGGCGGAAGCTTATGCACACATGTCCGCGGCCATTGAATCCACAAAAGGGGACATCGCCGCGGTGGTTGCTTCGAACGACGGAACAGCGGGAGGCGCGATCCAGGCGCTTGAGGAGCACAAGCTCGCGGGGAAAGTTCTCGTTTCGGGCCAGGACGCCGATCTAGCCGCCATTCATCCGCATTCTTGATGGCACTCAGACCATGACGGTTTACAAACCGCTTGGTTCACAAGCAACGCTCGCCGCCGAGGCGGCCGTGGCATGGGCAAAGGGAGAGACTGTCAAGACCACGGCTACCGTATCGGTTGGGAACAAGACCATTCCTGCAACTCTCCTGGCGCCTGTCACGGTAACCAAGGACAACGTCAAACAGACCGTCATTAAGGACGGGTTTCAGAATCTGGAAACAATTCAGAAGAGCTTGCCGATGGAGAAATGGCCTCAGTAGATTCGAATTGGCGCGGAAGGCAGTGGGTTATTTCAGGCCCCAGAACGTGGCATCGGGCTTGACCAGTTCGAAGCCTGCATCCCAGGCTTCGTGGCTTCGCCAGACAACCTCAGCTTCCGCTTTGCGGCCCGTTTCTGGATGAATCAGCCTGACGCGCTTGTGTAGCGGCACGTCCGCTCCCACCACTGCCAGGCAACCGGAGTGGCTCACATCCACGGTGACGGCGTTGGCGTGTTCTTTTGCTCCGCCTTGCTCCCACTCCACCTGGAGCTTCACACGGGAAATAATGCGTTTGTGGCTTCGAAGTCTTTCCCACCGTTCTTGTAAGGCGCTCGCTGCGGGGTTGCTGGCGATGGTAGTAGTCATAGGGGACCTCACTGTGGGTAATTTACCGGGCCCGGGGGGTCGAAGCTTTACCTTAGTCCTGGGAATTGCGGAGGTCAATAGTACTTTTTTTGGTTGCACCCCCCTGGTCATTCGGCCTAAGAAGTACAGTCTTTGGGCGTGAAATGAGCCTAGGGGGCGAGTTTCCCGGGCCTAACATTCCACACAGCTACCCGGATGGCTTGCGGCGGAAGACTTGCGGTACAAACTCCAAAGCACTGGCTTCGTTAACGGCGATTTGAATCTGGAATTGCATCACTTCGGGCGCGATGGGATTCTGGTATTCGCTTAGACATTCGAGCAAGACGGCATCTGGCGAGGACGAACTGGTGCGCACCTGGCGATAGACCTTCATGACCAGGGCTTCGGCTGCGCCGGGTGTCAGCAAAAGAGGCATGCGCGATTCGAGGGAAGCAAACGAGGCTTCCGCGACGTCGAGACCGCGCTTGGCGCACAGCATGCGCAACAAGTCGAAACCCTCACGCGGCGTGGTCGTGGGGAATAGCGGAATCTTGAGGTCGACGCGGCCGGGACGTTTGAGATCGACCTCGATGAGGTCGGGGCGGCTGGACGCTAGGACCCAGATGACGCGGCCCCGATTCGTGCTGCTGCCCATTTCTTCGGCGAGCATGGAATAGATGCGGCCGCCGACACCGGAATCGCCGCTGGAAGCGTCGCGCCGGCCAAGCGCTTGATCGGCTTCGTCGATGAAGACGTAGCAGCGGCCGAGGGCGTGGATGAGGCGGAAGATCTTCTCGAGATTGCCTTCGCTGCTGCCGACCCATTTGTCGCGGAAGTTCTTCATTTTGACGATGGGAACGCTGGCTTCACCGGCGAGGCATTCGACGAGAAACGTTTTTCCGGTGCCCACGGGACCGCAGAGCAGATAACCCTTGGGGAGCGCCGCAGTGTCATTTTTTTTCCAAAGTTCAATGTCCTGGCGGAGCCAGCTTTTGATTTTGTCCAGGCCGTAAAGATCATTCAGCGTGCGTGGCGTCTCGATGAATTCGATCAGGCCGCTGGTATCTTTCTCAACCAAGTCCTTTTTGAGCCTGGAGAGATCGGCGGCGACGACCCTCTCTTTACGGTGCTCCTTTGTCTTGATCACGCTCTCAAGGGCGCCTAGCGTTGTGCCGGCAAGCTGTTCGGCCGCGGCCGGAAAGTCAGTCGCCATGTTGGCCAGAGAAACCGGAAATGACGGCGCCATGATACGAAAGCCATCCAAAAGCTGGTCGGAAGAGGGAAGGTCAATCCTGACCCTGGCGATGCGAGGATTATTGACGATGAGCGGGTGAAGATCGTTCAAGTTCTCGGTGAGGAGAAACGTCGCGAGCGCGTGCCCGGAGAGAAGACTCTCGTTGGACCAATCGCGAATGAGAGAGGCGAGCGCGTTGAGGTCATAGTCCAGACCTCCTTGCAGTGCTGGGACGAGGAGATCCGCATTCTTGATGACGCAGCCGACTTGAACGGTGGGCTGATTGACGCGAGCGAGGTTCGCGCAAAAGCGAAAATAACGGGTGAGAGTTTCCACAGCGGGGCGAGGCGCTTTCCAATCCTTTTGGCCTTCCTGGAAGTGCGGCCACTTGGAGAAAATCTCGGCGCCCTTTTCGACGCGGATCCCGTTGCCTAAGTCATAGCTGAGAACCACATCAAAGCGCGAGAGAAGGACACCGAGCAAAAAATCGGGCAGCGCGCCCAAACGTGGAGCCGGAGGAGCGGGCAAAACCATGCGGTCACTGATGTTTCCATAGATGATGAATTGACTTGCCGCATTGCTCTCGTAGAGTTCCGCGAGAGTGCGCGCCCACGCGGGAAGCGCGAAGGCCGGCTCGTGTGGACTCAAGACGCCTGCATTCGCGAGAGGGGCACTCATCAGGATTGCTCCGGAGCCGCCGTTTTCGCCACCGTTCGGGGCTTGCTGTAATCTCGATCGAGATCGGCCACCGTGGACTCGGCGTCCCCAAACATTCCACCGCTGACGAGGTCGCTGGCAAGCTCGATATCGGTGGATATGGTCTGCGGTTTGCCCTGCATGGCGGCGTTGTCCAGAATGAGGTCCACTTGCGACTCGACGCGAGTGAGGTCGCTTTCCACTTCTTCGAGCGACTGTCCGCGGCGCTGAATATTCGCGAGGCGCCTTTTCAGAATATCCAAGGTTGCAGCTTTGGACTGGCGCAGCGCCGCCGATTCGCGGGGATTCTGGAGTTCCCCCTGGAGTGATGCAATTTTTTTCTCCAAGCTTTCGGGAGTGTCTTCGGTGCCTGCTGTGAGCAGGTGATAGCGCGCGATAAGCAGCTTCAGATAGACCCACTTCAGATTTTCGAGAGCATCGCGGTTGGTATCGATCAGGAACTCCTCCGCTTGGGCATTGCGGTAGACTTCCAGCACTTTGTCGCAACGGACCTCCAGAACTGCGAGACGCGACTGATAGTCGGAAGGCAGGAGCTTCACGAGCGAATAACGCTTCGACTGGGAGTCACCGCTGGAAAGTTGCCGGTCCTCGGCATCGACTACTTTTTGGAATCGTTTGTTGAAGGCCAGCGCCGGGACAATCGCGGCTTCCGCAGCAAGACCGAGAAACCAGAAGCCTGGATGGCCAAAACCGAGAATGAGGAAGCCAGCGGCGGCCAGTGCGTTCAAAGGAACGCGGCCAAGCGCCGGAACTTCCACGCCGACAAGAAAAGCTGCCTTCAGGTAACGCCACACGATGGTTGTATTCTACAGTAGCGTCAGTTCTTTTCCGTCTGTGGACCCATAGTTTTTACCGGAGCCTCGGGAGCTGCCGGCGCCGAGCCGCTGGACGTCCCGGGCTCCAGTGCAATGCCCTCCTTGGCAGCAAAGTCGGCGAGCGCCTGATCGGCGAGGGCGTTCTGCTCCGCTTCCTTGAGCTGCACTCCGGACATATCTAGCGAATCGCGCGCTACGCGGGCGCGGCCGGCCGCTTTGGTTCGCTCTTCTTCCACCATGTTTTGCAGACGATCGAGGGTATCGCCGGAGCCACCGATCGTGCTGATCATGCCGGAAGCCATCTCGGTGAGCTCGGCCATGGCGCGTTTCATCTTGAGGTCGCTAATGCTGGATCTCAGCGATTCAATCTTAGCGCGCGCGTTGCTGACGGCGACGTCGCGGGCTTTGAGCAAATCCTTGTAGGTAGTCTCGGCCTGTTCGAGCTGCTTACGGTTCTCTTCCAGCTCGCGAGAAACCGTCTGGAGGCGCAATGCGTACTGAGCGGCCGCGGTGCGATTCCCGGCGCGCAAATTTGCGGCCGTCTTGGCGCGCAGATCGCGCTCTTCGGTTTCGAGCTTCTTGACTTGACTCATCAGCCGCTCGCACAAGCCCGCGTGCGAAGCCAGGCCCTGGTTGTACTGCGCAATCTGTTTGCGGAGGTTTTCCGTCTCCACTTCGAGCAGGGCCTCAGGATTTTGCTTTTCGAGACCGGAGATGAAGAGTCCAAAGAACCCTCGAATGAGATTGGCTAACCGTTGAAACATGCCGTGATGCTCCTTTCCACCGCGCCGGATTGCGGGAGGCGGCGGGACTGCTCGCCGGCTTAGCGATTGGCCTGACTGCGTTGCCAGCTTTGCAAGAGATTGTTGACGACTTCAGCGTGCGGTGGTTCGCAGATCTTGGCAAGATCCACCTTCACTCCGTAGTCGGCATACTTCACGAACGGGCTGTCCGGAAACTTCACCGGAACATTCGGATTTGCCGGCCGAAAGCCGTGGACCAGGGATTCCTTTTGAATCGGCTCGCTGAGCAAAAACGCCAGAAACGCTTCGGCCGCTTTGCGCTGATCCTTGGAACTCCATGGCGCATCGATGATGTAATACGGATTCTCGTTCCAGGCATTGTATTCGGGATAGACAACGCGAATCTGCCCCCAGCGTCCTTCGGCATTCTTGAGGTAGTCGATGGTCACGCTTTCGTAAACGAACAAAGCATCGTACGAGGACGGACCCTTCAGCACCATTTCCCGCATCATGTTACCGGTGCTGTTGGAGAGGCCGCTCACGCCGCGCTCAAAGTTTTGCAGCCAATTCTGAAAACCAACGTCTACGACGTCTTTCAGCCCGAGGTCCTTGGTCTTTTTCTGGTAGGAGTATGCCGCGAGAACGATGGTCATCAAGCCGGAATTCGACTCATTGGGATGCGTGTGTCCAAACTTGAAAAGCCCCCATTCGGGCTTCTGCGCGATAGAATCCCAGCCGCCTTTTTCCTGGAGAGCCTGGCTTACGGTGGCAAAAGACAAGGTCTTATATTTTTGAAGGAAGGCTTGATAGCGTTCGTCCCAAATCACAAAAACCATGGGCGAGAGCGCGATCGGCTCTTCTTTCAGGATAGGATTCTGGCTGTACTTGACCTGCCACTCCTGAACGAAGATGTCCTTATAGAGCGCGCTGGCGGGGGACCATACCTGGATTCGTTGATCGCCGTTCAGTAGCGCGTGCGCTCCCTCAAGCGAGCCCATGGGGATCAGGTTGACCTTGATGCGCTTGCCATCCCGCGACTTTGCGAACTCTTGCACGGCCCATTCGAGCCAGCGTTGTTTTTCGGTGCCATAAGCTATGCCGATTTCCACCTGTTCGCCACCGCCGAGCGAATCGAGGATGCCGCCGCCGGAACCGGAACTTTTTCCAGGAGAACTCCAAGGCGTCTTGCCGGTGAAGAAATAGTAGGCGCCAACAACGCAGATGGCGATAAACAGGAAGATGAAGAGCTTTCCGAGCGCTGTTAGTTTCGGTCCGTCGGACATCTTATCCGGAGCCCTTTGCTCTCCGCAGAACTGCACCGCCGAAGCTAAAAAAACGTCGAAATGTCGCGGAACACTTCGACGATATTTTGCGGAGTACCCACATAGAATTTGGCCTGCGTGGCCTCCGCGATTTGCTGCAGAACGTCTTTCCTGGCCTCGCGGCCGTAGGCAATCGTGAAGACGTGAATCGCCCTGGTCTCACCGTTATATCTGATACGTTCCATGAGCTCATTTAATTTCATTTTGCTTTCGGTGTCTTCCCCGTCGGTGAGCACCACCACCGCTTGAATCTTGGCGTCAGGATTCTTCACCTCAGCCAGGTGCTGGTACGCCGCGTCGATGGAATCATAGAGAGCAGTTCCGCCTCCGGCAAACAGCGAATCCACATGTTGCAACAGTTGCGGGCGCTGGTCCTTCACGCTTGCGTCCTTTTGCGCCCAGTGCATTTCAGAGCTAAAAGGCAGGAACGAAAAAGTATCCCCGTCATCGAGAAGCTGCAACAGCTGTTTCGCGCCCTCCTTGGCGTTTTGCATCTTGCCTTCTTCGGCCATGCTTCCCGAGGTGTCCAGAACCAGAACGACGTTCGAGTGTTTCTTCTGCACTTTCCAGGCTTGCAAGACGCCGTTGATTACGTCGACGGAGGGCACCTCAAGCGTGGTCTTTGGTTCCTTGGGATCGATGCCATGTGCCTGGTCCAGAGGAGCGGCGAGCGTTACCTCCAACGATGCCGGGCGGAACCCGTATTCAAGGGCCTTCTCCTGTTGCGCGCGGGCCAGCAGATACTGAATATAAATTTTCGCCGCTTCGCGATGGTCCGGCGTCACCCACTCGCGCTCCACGATGCCCACGGGGTGATCGCTCCAGAAGGTGCCTTCCTTCGGATAAATCGCCACTATGGGGAACGGCAGGTTTCTTTCCGAATAAGATTCGACCACCATGCTTTCGTACAGCACCGCGGCCGAAAGATATTCCGGGCCGTTGGCGAACATTTTGCGCCCGAAAAATCCCGTGGAACTTCCATAGTGAACGACGCTTTGCTCCACGCCGGCGATAAACTGTTGCGTTTGCGGCTTCTCCAGGTCGGCAAGTTTCAGACCGGCGGTCTTTCCGGAAGCCGCATAGGCTTCCGCGAAAAGGGAAATCAAGCCGCTGTTGCTGAACTCCGGGTGCGTGTGGCCAAACTTGAATTTACCCCACTGCGGGAAGCCGTACGCCTGCCAGCCCTTTGTGTTTCGAGCCAATGCCAGGAGATCCGCCCAGCCCAAAGGCTTCTTGCCCCAGCCCATGGCCTCTGCCATCGGCTTCCACATCGCAATCACTACCGGCGACAGAACCAGATTATCCGTCGAAGCAATCAGGTCCTTTCCGGACTTCGAGCGCGATTCCGCATTGCCCAGTTTAATGAAAGCTGCAGAAGCTGGGCTTGCCAGGTGAGCCTGGAGCCGCCCGGAAAGAATATTGTCGATGGTTTCACCGGAGCCCATAGGCATGGGGCGCACGAAAATCGTTTTTCCGCTCTGCGTCTTCGTGTTGCTGCGGTTAAACGCGTCGGTGACGTCCTTGATCCATTTTTCCTTCTCCGAACCGTACGGAAACACCAGCTCCAAGGACCCGCGAGGAGCGGCCGACGGCGCTTCGTTGACGGAAGGAGTCTGTTTTTTGCAGCCGGATGTTAGTAGGGCCAACACGAACAACAAATACGAAAGTGCATGAGCCAACGAGAATAATGGCCCCCTGCGAAGAACAGTCGCCTTATGGGCAGCGCTGAATTTGTAGGAAATCTGGAGAATAAGGCCTCTCGGCCCCTGTCTTGCTTTGGGCTAGCTCATTCTACCGATTTCCCCGGGAATGCAAAAGACAATGCACACACGGACATCCTGCAATTGTGAACGTCGTGTGAATAAAGCTGCGGGAAGACTCGCAGCTTCAAAACGCTCGCATTGGCGTGCTCGATCTCTTTCAGCTTGGTGAAGCATCCAGGCCGAACTCCCGGTGCGTTGTGTTCAGGGCTGTTTTCACGGACTTCTCATCGATTACAAAGGAAATGTTGCTCTCGGAAGACCCCTGCGCAATGGCGATGAGATTCACGTTCTCACGCCCCAGCGCATTGAAAGTTCTGCCGGCGATGCCCGGCGTACCGCGCATGTTCTCTCCCACCACGGCAACGATCGCAATGTTTGAATCCACGGTGATGTGCTCCACCTTGTGATGCGCCAGGTCGTGGGCGAATTCTTTGCGCAGCGCGTCGACCGTGCGCTGAGCATCGGTGGTCGAAACGATAAAGCAGATGTCGTTTTGCGAAGACGACTGCGAAATCAGCAGCACGTTGGCGCGCACCTCTGCGGTGGTTGAAAATGTGCGGCCCACCACATCGGGCAATCCTACAATTCCCGGACCGCCCACACTAATTAATGTTACGTCGCGGATGGCCGTCAGCGCTTTTACGCCGCCACCGATGCTGCGGCCCTCCGGCGTGATTTTTGTGCCGAGCTTTTCGGGAGCAAAACTGTTTCGAATCCAAACGGGAATCGCGGCTTGCACGACGGGATTCAGCGTTTTCGGATGCAGCACTTTTGCCCCGAAGTACGCCAGCTCCGCTGCTTCACGATAGGAGATCACTGGAATGGTGCGTGCTTCTGCCACCAGTCGGGGGTCAGCCGTCAACACGCCGTCGACGTCAGTCCAGATAATGACTTCATCAGCATCCATCGCTGCACCCAGGATGGTTGCCGAATAGTCGGAGCCGCCTCGCCCGAGCGTGGTGAGTTGCCCTTCCGTCGTGGCGCCGATGAAGCCAGTCACTACCGCTGCAAGTCCTTTCTCCAACAGCGGCCGCAAACGCGCCTGCGACTTCGTGCGCGTCAAATCCATCTGCGGTTCGGCGCCACCGTGAAACGCATCAGTAACAATTAGCTCCGTGGCTTCGATTGCTTCGCTTGGCAGCCCCAGCTCTCTGACGGCGGCTGCTACCAAGGGCGCTGAAAGTCTTTCTCCCAGGCTCGAAATTGCGTCCAGGGTGCGCGGCGTGAGTTCTCGCAGCAAAGCTGTTCCTTCGCAGAGCCGCCGCCCTTCCGCGAGGACCTCTTCCAGCCGCAGCCTAATCCCCGCGCGCTCGTCCTCGCGCGGGACCAGGCTCGTCAGTGCGGCTTCGTGTTGCTTTCGGAGCGCATCCACAACGGCCGCAGCCTCACCCGTGTTCCCACCCAGCGCCTTCTTTGCAGCCTCGATCAATCGATTGGTCACTCCGCTCATAGCAGAAACCACGGCGATGCAGCCGCTTTCCTTTGCGGCCTTCGCGATAATCTGCGCCGTCCTGGCAATGCAAGACGCATCGCCCACCGACGTCCCGCCGAATTTCATCACCTGCAGCCGTGGTTTCATCTCACTCCGTCCGTTGTTGAATTAGCTCTAAGCCACTGTAGCAGGACATGTCACGCAAGTGACACGGCTGCGGTTGCCTAGATCGGCCGAGGCACGAAACGCGATTGCCTCAAGTTGAGCCTCCGCCAACCCGGGTGATATCCTGCTTTGTATGGCGGATCCCGTCATCTCTCCGCCGGAAGTGGCGTTTACCTCCCCGCTCGAACACTCCCGGCGTCAGCTCGAAGCCTTGCTTGAAGTCAGCGAGGCTATCGCCCAGCAGCGCGATCTCCCCGCGCTTTTCCACGACCTTGCTGGCCGCCTTCATTCTGTCGTCGACTTCGATTTCCTCTCTCTCGTCCTTCATGAGCCGTCACGAAACGCAATGCGCCTTCACGTTCTTGAAACTCGCGTCCCCGGCGAAAAGGTCGCTGGCAGCGAGTCTCCCGTCGAAGGAAACCCCTCCGGCTGGGTCTGGCAAACGCAACAGTCCTTCGTCGTCAGCGACACCCATGAAGAGACACGCTTCCCCGAATTTCTCCACCGCTTTCGCGAACACAACGTCCGCTCACTCGCTATCCTTCCTCTCACCACCGCCCAGCACCGCCTCGGCGCCATGGGCTTCGGCCGTCTAGTGCCCCAGCGCATTACTGACACCGAGTTGCAATTCATGAAGCGCGTCGCAAGTCAGGTGGCCGTCGCCGTGGATAATGCCCTCAATTTCGCAACTTCCCAGGCCTACCAATCGCAACTCGCCCGCGAACGCGACCGCCTCCAGGTTCTTCTCGACGTCAACAACCTCCTGATCACCAGCCGCGAACTCCCCGAACTTTTCCGCGGCATCGTCAAAACTCTCGAACGCGTCATTCACCACGATTACACCAGCCTCGCGCTCCTCGATTCTCAAACTGGATTGCTCAAGGTTCACGCGCTCGATTTTCCCGGCAGCCAGAGCTTCATCAAGCAGGAAATCACTGTTCCACGTGACACATCTCCGTCCGGCCAGGCGATTGCTAGCGGCCAGCCGTTCCTCGCGCGCGGAGCCGACATCGACCGCTACCAGAACGAAATCATCCGTTCCCTACGCACCTCGGGCGTGCAAACCATGTGTTGCGTTCCGCTCATCACTCATGGGCAAGCCTTCGGCACCCTCAACGTCGCCAGCCGCCGGAACGATGCTTTTTCCCCGCAGGATGTCGAACTCCTGCAGCAGGTCGCCGCGCAGATCGCCATCGCCGTTGAAAATGCCCTAGCCTTCAAGGAAATCGAGGCTTTGAAGAATAAGCTCGCCGAAGAAAAGCTCTATCTCGAAGAAGAAATTCGCAGTGAATTCAATTTTGAGGAAATTATCGGCGAAAGTCCCGCGCTCAAGCGCGCCCTAGCTCAAGTGGAACTCGCCGCTCCCGCCGGTACAACTGTCCTGCTCCTAGGCGAAACCGGCACCGGCAAGGAGCTCTTCGCCCGCGCCATCCACAATCTTAGCCCCCGCCGCGATCGTACCTTCGTCAAAGTGAATTGTGCCGCCATTCCCAGCGGTCTTCTCGAATCCGAACTCTTCGGCCACGAGCGCGGCGCTTTCACCGGCGCTATCAATCAAAAAATCGGCCGCTTCGAACTCGCCGACCGCGGCACTCTTTTCCTCGACGAAGTCGGCGACCTTCCCCTCGAGCTTCAACCGAAACTTCTTCGCGTGCTGCAAGAGCAGGAATTCGAACGCCTCGGCAGCAACCGCACACAGCGCGTGGACGTGCGCGTTGTTGCCGCAACCAACACCGATCTTTCGAAACTTGTCGCCGAGCGAGCCTTTCGCAGCGACCTCTACTACCGCCTGAACGTTTTCCCCATTCAAATCCCCGCGCTCCGCGAGCGCGCCGAAGATCTCCCTCTCCTGGTCCGCTACTTCGTGCAAAGATTCAGCCGCCAGCTCAACAAAGACGTCGAGTACATTCCCGCCGACGCCATGGACGCCCTCACTCAGTATTCCTGGCCCGGCAACGTGCGGGAACTTGAAAATCTCATTGAACGCGCGGTACTCCTCTCTCCCAGCAAAGAGCTGCGCATCCCCTTCGCCGAATTGAAATCCACCGCCCTCGCGGCCAGCGCAGGCGCCGACTCCTCTTCATCCTTAACTTCCTTGGCCTCCTTAACGTCCTCCGCCTCCTCATCCTCTCCGATCTCCACACTCGAAGAAGCGGAACGCCAGCACATCCTCCGCGCCCTCAAGCAAACACAGTGGCGCATCGCCGGTCCCAAAGGTGCTGCCATTCTCCTCGACATCAAGCGCACCACTCTCCAGGCGCGCATGCGCAAGCTCGGCATCCGCCGTCCGGTCTAGCCTCTCGCGAGTGCCCTGGCGTGGCGCCCCAGCCCTATTTGGTGTACCAGAATGAATTTGCCCGAGATGAGAACATCCAGCGGGCAAGATGAAACCTCAGTTCGCAGGACACCCCGTTTTGTCCAGCTCTGCCAATCTCTTGATGGCTGCCGCGTTCCGCTTTTCAGAAGCTACCAGCAATAGCACTCTCGCCTGGTTGCAGTTCTGAGGCACGCCCTCGCCCTTTATGTAGAGCTCTGCCAGTGCCACCGCCGCCGAGCTGTTCCCGGCCTGCACCGAAACCCACAACTGCTGCGGTGTCGCGGAAGCTTTCTTTTGGCTTGCCTTGGCGCTCAAGCTTGGTTGAACAGGAACTCGCGTCGGCAGATTTGACGCTGAGGATTCCCATTTGTTCGGACTGGGATGCCCGCCCGTTTCCACCGCTAGAATCTTCGCCTTGCTGGCCCCTGATACTCCTGTCTTATGGTTGCTACTGCCGAAGATATCCGCGGAGCTGCCGCTTGCCGCAGATGGGCTCACAGGAATCGGTGGCAAAGTTCCTCCTCCGCTTTTTTGTGCTGTTGAAGCGCTAGAAACCGCTGCCGGGCCTGTGTCATGGCGGCGATTCGAATACTTGATCCCTCCTACGGCTACTGTCGCGGAAATGCTGATGCCCAGTAACAAACCCAAAATAAGCTGCCGTCGCTTGGCGGAACGGAACCGTTCCAGGGGAACCAGCTCCCCTCTCGCAGCCATTTCTCCAGAAGGGGGAAGCGGAGCGCTAGAATCCACGGAATCCTCACTACCGGATAGAATGCCGCTGGAAAGAATCGGAGCGCGCTGCGAACGAGGCTTCGGAACGAATCTCGCTGCTGACTCTATTTCGCCAAGAGGCGGGAACGGAATGTTGGAGACTCTGGAATCTTCGCTGCGGGATACAGTCAGAGCGCGCTGCGCACGAGCCTTTGATACGAATCTCGCAACCGCGTCCGGTTCCCTTGGTGCAACTCTGGAAGGACGGCCCCCGATAGCTTGAGGCGTGTACCTTTCTTCGGGAGCCTGCCGCGCAATGGGCCTGGAAATCCATTCGCGAATTTGGCGCTCCGCTCTCTCGGGAAGGCGGATAAACCTCAAACCTCCCACCTTTTTGCTATCGTCCGTCCACGCAACTTCACCCCACGCGTCGATCCGCTCATTAAGATTGAGCGAAAACCAAAAGTAAATCGGCCCGTTTTGATACACGGGAGCAAACGTGCTAAAACTCAGGCCTCCTTCGGAGACATTCAGCACTGCCCCGCCGTCGTCCCGCTCCAATTGGATGAAAGCAAATTTTTCAGGGACTTTCCTGAATCTCTGGCGGCGATCAAGATTGGTATTCGTGCGGAAATTAGGGTTCATGTTTGTCGCGAGGGGTTCCTTATTTTCGGCGCAACCTTCGAGGGTCAGGAGATAAGGAGATGCCGAATCGGCAGGCCCAGGGTGGGAGTGGGGCTCAGCCTGCAAGCCTCACAGGTTCAGTATACTTCCACAAGCGCGCGACGCAAAGAATTTTCATTGGCGCGAGCCTCACCCGCCCGGGGCTGCATCCTTCAGCCCCGTCACGCGCTGACTCGTCATTCATCTCCCTTGTTCAGCCGCTCCCGCGCCAACTTCTTGCCGCTTGCAGTGTTCTATTGACAGGTGATCGAGGAACGCTGGTATCCTGAATATCTCACCAGCCGCGCCCAGCCTCCCCACCCCGGGGGAATAGAGGCAGCGAGTCATGAATCCGGAAAAACTCCGCGTCGCGCGGGAAAAGCTCACTCGTGTCTTCCGCTATCTGGAAGCTCTCAACCAGCATCGCAATCCGGCCAAGCGCCAGATTCGCGAACAGCTCTGGAGTCTCTGGCTGCACGACCTCCCTGACCACTCCTCCATCAAACGAGGCGCCTCCAAATCCGCCTCCGCGAAAAGCAAAACTGCGGACTCTCAGAATGACGAAGCCAGCGGATTCGTACTGAAGGTTCAGCGCCCGTCGCTCACTTCTCCTCCTGAGCCTCCCGCTGCCATAGCCACGTGGCTCGAATCCGGATGGGATGACCCATCCAACGAGGCTTTCGTCAGTGTTTCCCGGAATGAGTCGGACCATGGCGGCGAAACGCGCACTGTCGATTTCGCCGATGAGCCATCGAGGCTGGCCGCTTTGCAGCGTTGGAGGGTTGGGCGCGAGGAATGGGCCAAGAGCGAAAAGCCTGCTCGTGCCGCGATGAAAATCTTCGAAACCCTGTACTCGCTCTACGGCCGCATCGACCGTGAAGCCGAGCGCGTCGAGCTGGTCCTCGGCGACGGCATTCTCAGTTGGAGCCGCCCCGAAGGCAGCATCTACCATCCCATTCTCTTGCAACGACTGCAGCTTCAGTTCAACGCTGCGGTACCGGAATTTACCCTTTCCGAGGCCGACCACCCGGTCGAACTTTATTCCGTTCTCTTCCAATCCATGACTGACGTGGACGGACGCGCCGTCGGCCGCTGCCGCGAAGAACTCGAGCAGGAAGGCTTTCATCCGCTCATCAATGGCGCAACCTCCGGATTTCTCAAGCGCCTGGTCGTCCAGCTCTCCCCGCGCGGCGAACTGCTCGAAGACCGCGCTCCCGCCCGTGAAGAAAACGATCCTCAAATCGGCCGCGATCCGATTCTATTCCTGCGCGCCCGCACCTTGGGTTTCGCCGCCGCCATCGAAGGCATTCTGGCGGACCTTCGAGCCCGCGAAGATTTGCCCTGGTCTCTCTTGAATATCGTTGGCGCGGAGTCTCCTGTTCCCGACACAGCAGAAACCGATCCTTCCGCGAATCGGTATAGCGAAGCCGATGCCGCGGTTCTTCTCAGCAAACCCGCGAACCCCGAACAAATTCGCATTGCCAGGCAACTCGAGGAATACGGCGGCGTGCTGGTCCAAGGCCCTCCCGGCACGGGAAAAACGCACACCATCGGAAACCTGATCGGTCACCTGCTGGCTCAGGGCAAAAGCGTCCTCGTCACCAGCCACACCACAAAAGCCCTGCGCATGGTGCGCCATCACATCGTTCCTGAACTGCGTCCGCTTTGCGTCAGCCTTCTTGAAAGCGACTTGGACAGCCGCAAGCAATTGGAAAGTGCGGTCGGCTCCATTGCGGAAAGGTTGTCGCGTGCCGACGCCGGCTCGCTCGAATTCGAATCGAAAAAATTGGAAGCCGAGCGCGCTGACCTGCTGAAAAAGCTCGACGAGGTCCGGAGCCAGTTCGCCGACGCCCGTGCCGATGAATACCGCGACATTATCATCGCCGGCAAGTCCTTGGCCCCGGCCGACGCTGCTCGCAAAGTCGCCCAGGAAAAGGACACTCTCGGTTGGATCCCTGGCCCCGTCGCTGCGGTGGCTCCTTTACCTTTGGCACCTGGCGAATTGGCCGATCTTTACCGCACCAACGTCTCTGTCTCTCGCGAAGACGAAGCCGAACTTTCCGGCCATCTCCCCGAGCTTCACGATCTCCCCCGGCCCGAGGACTTCGAGGCCTCCGTCAGCGAACGCAATCGTCTCAGCATGGAAGATCTCGATCTGCGTTCCGACCTGTGGCAATCCGGCGCCACGCAAGGCTCGCCGGATGAGTTGGAATCCCTCGCTGCAAGCCTGACCCAGGCTGTCGATCCTCTTTCCGGAAGAGAAAAGTGGAAGCTCGCTGCCGTTTACGCCGGCAAGTACGGTGACGCGCACCGTCAGCCGTGGGATCAGTTGGTTGGCTTCATCCGCCGCGTTCACCGCGAAGCCGCCAGCGCGCAGGAATCTTTCCTCAAATTCGGTCCACAGCTTTCTCGTGAACAGGCACTCGAGGATCAGGAGCGCATTTCGGGCGAAATCCTCGAACATCTCGAAGGTGGCGGCAAGCTTGGCTCCTTCGCGCTTCTTACACACAAGGCTTGGAGCCACTTCATCGAAGCAACAAAGATCAAGAACGTCCGCCCGCGGCTCCCGGAACACTTTCAAGCCCTGCGCCAGCTTTCCCGCCTTATGAACTTGCGCCAGGACCTCGCCGGCCGCTGGGACCGTCAAATGGCCGCCCTCGGCTCTCCGCCTTCCGGCGAAATGGGCGAAGAAGTCGAGAAAACGCTCATGCAGTTCTGTGATGCCATCGAGAACTGCCTCGGCTGGCACCAGCACACCTGGCTCCCGCTGCAACAGCAACTCGAAGACCTCGGCTTCCGCTGGGAAAAGTTTCTTGCCGAACAGCCCCCGGTCGTTGGCGCTGACGGCGAATTGTTGCGCATCGGCAAAGCCGTGAATCAATCCCTGCTTCCCATCCTCGACTCGCGCCACAAAAAACTGAAGCTGCTCCAGCTCGAAGAAGAACTCCGCGAATTCAAAAATCGCCTCAAACTCGCGGCGCGTACCGCCAAATCCTCTAAAGTCATCTCCAAGCTCCTCTCGGCCGTCAAGGACGAGGATTCCAACGACTACCGCGACGCCTACGAACGCCTGCTCGAACTCAAAAGCCGCCAGGCCGATCTCGACCTCCGCCGCGCCCTGCTCGCCAAGCTCGAAAGCGCGGCACCTTCGTGGGCTGCGGCCATTCGCAATCGTACCAGCGCCCACGGTCGTGGTGAGTCCCCGCGCGATCCCGCTGGTGCCTGGACTTGGCGCCAGCTCAACGATGAACTCGACCGCCGCGCCGGTGTTTCCCTCGAAGCGCTTCAGACCAAGAGTGAAAAATTTCGTGAACAGCTTCGCCGCGCCACCGTGGGCCTCATTGACAGGCGCGCCTGGTCCGCTCAGGCCCATCGAACTTCCGCCCGCCAGCGGCAGGCGTTGGTCGGTTGGCTGGACACCATTCGCCGCATCGGCAAAGGCCACGGCGTCCGCGTTGCTCTCCTCCGCGCCGAAGCCGCCAGGAAAATGTCCGAATGCCGCAGCGCTGTCCCCGTCTGGGTCATGCCGCTGTCCCGCGTCGTCGAAAACTTCGACCCGCGCACCGCTCGTTTCGATGTGGTCATCATTGACGAAGCCAGCCAGAGCGACGTCATGGCTCTGGTCGCTCTCTATCTCGGAAAAACCGTCCTCGTTGTCGGCGACCACGAGCAAGTGAGCCCTTCTGCTGTCGGCCAGGATCTCGGCATCATCCAGAACCTCATCTTCCAGTACTTGCCGGGAATCCCCAATTCCGATCTCTACGATGGCCAAATTTCCATCTACGACCTCGCGCGCCAGTCCTTCGGCGGCACTACTTGCCTGGTCGAACATTTCCGCTGCGTCCCGGAAATCATCCAGTTCAGCAACTTGATTTCCTACGATTTCCGCATCAAGCCTTTGCGCGACGCCAGCCGCGTTCGGCTCCGCCCTCACACCATTGCCTACCGCGTTTCCGGCTCCAGCCGCGACGGCAAAATCAATCGTCAGGAAGCGCTCGCCACCGCCTCGCTCCTCGTCGCCGCCATCGAGCAGCCCGAATACAAGAAGAACGATGCCGGACAGCCCACCAGCTTCGGCGTCGTTTCTCTGGTTGGCGATGAGCAAGCCATCGAGATTGACAATCTTCTTCGTTCTCATCTCTCGCCTGACCGCTACGAACTTCATCGTCTTCTCTGCGGAAACGCCGCTCAATTCCAGGGCGACGAACGCGACGTCATTCTCATCTCTTTGGTTGACACTGCTCAGCGCGGCCCGCTCTCTCTTCGCGACCAGGAACTCTTCAAGCAGCGCTTCAACGTCGCCGCCAGCCGCGCCCGCGACCAGATGTGGATTGTCCACTCCCTCAGTCCCAACAACGACCTCAAAGCCGACGACCTGCGCCGTCAATTGATCGAGCATGCCCAGGATCCCAGCCGCCTCATGCGCGCTCTCGACGAAAAGGAAAAGCGCGCCCAATCCGCTTTCGAACGCGAGGTTATGAAGCGCCTTAGCGCCGCCGGTTATCGCGTTGCTCCGCAATGGCGCGTCGGCGCGTTTCGAATCGATTTGGTCGTGGAAGGCGACGGCCGCCGCCTGGCCATCGAGTGCGATGGCGACCGCTATCATCCCCTAGAAAAACTTCCGGAAGACATGGACCGCCAGTCCGTTCTCGAGCGGATGGGCTGGATTTTCACGCGCATTCGCAGCACGGAATTTCTCCGCAATCCGGATCGCGCCATGAAACCTGTTTTCGAAAAACTCCAGTTGCTGGAGATTGCTCCCAACGGCGGCGCTTCCGATGCTCCCGGGAGGAAACAGCCTTCCGCCGATCTGATCGAACGCGTCATCCGCCGCGCGGAGGAGCTGCGTGCCAAGTGGTCGGCCTCTGCGGAATCCTCCTCTCGTCGCCAGAGGGAAACTCGTGAGGTGCCGCAGCTCGATCCCGCTGTTTGAATTAAGAACAAGACCATCTGTTCGAGGTACTGCACCACGTCGTGCCCCAGGCGTGGCCGCTTACGATCGGTGCGCACCGTCTGGCCTGGTTCGGCTATACTCCAGTCCGCAAATGCCACGGTATACCAGGCAGGAGAATCCGTGACAAAACTCACGCTGAATCTTGTCTGCGTTTTTCTCTTTGCGGTCTTTTTCGTCGGCTTCCTGCAAGCTTCGTCGCAAACGCCACCCACTCCGGCAATTTCTCAGGCGCCCGGCGCCACCTCGGCAATCCCAACGCCCCCCTCAGCCACCGCGCAATCTCAGCCTAAAAACAAAATCACCGCCTATACCCTCCCTCCCGATCTCTACCGCAAAGCGCGCAACCGCGGCCGCATCGGTTTTGCCTCACGCATCATTGGCTCTTTCTACGGTCTCTTCGTCCTTTGGTTCATCCTGCGTCGCAAACTTTCCGCGAAATTTCGCGATTGGGCGGAAAGCGTTTCACGTCATCGGTTCGTGCAAGCGTACGTCTTCACTCCGCTCCTCGTGTTGACCATCGCCGTTCTCCAGATTCCTCTCGACATCTTTCATGAGTCGGTCTCGAAACTCTACAAAATCTCCGTCCAATCCTGGCCATCCTGGATAGCGGATTGGGCCAAGGCCCAGCTCCTCACCATCATTATCGGCGGTTTGCTCGTTTGGATTCTTTAC
>Ga0209648_10000047_pt1 | contig 72506 bp, 66 predicted proteins | sample GraSoi2013_115cm_FD_185830 | JGI IMG/M metagenome (GOLD analysis project Ga0209648, IMG submission 185830) | Grasslands soil microbial communities from the Angelo Coastal Reserve, California, USA - Sample 9_17_2013_115cm (SPAdes) (version 2) | ecosystem: Environmental > Terrestrial > Soil >... | reverse complement strand
CGGTCACCTACATGGAAACCGACAAGTTCTGTGGACAGACGTGCCACACAGTAATGAATCCGGAGTACACCGCATACTCGAACTCGCCGCATGCCCACGTGGCGTGCACGGAGTGTCACGTCGGTTCCGGAGCTTCATTCTTTGTGAAGTCGAAGCTTTCCGGCGCCGGACAGGTCTTGGCGCTCTTGACCAACACCTATCCGAGACCGATCCCCGCTCCGGTGCAGCAACTTCGCCCGGCGCGTGAAACTTGTGAACAGTGCCACTGGCCGCAGCGCTTCGCGGGGCAAAAGTTTTTCGTTCATACTGAGTACGCTCCCGACGAGCAGAACGCCGCGACGACCACCGTGGCGTTGGTGAAAATCGGCGGCCGCAATCGGGGAGGCATTCACGGCGCTCACGGAGACGACAAGGCCCGCATCGAATACATAGCAACCGACCAGCGCCGTCAAACCATCCCGCAGGTTACCCACACGGCGGCGGACGGCAAAGTCACCGTGTTCAACTCGACCGACGCGCCGGCCAGACCCGAAGACTTGGCGCGCGGCGAGCGCCGCAACATGGACTGCATGGACTGCCACAATCGTCCAGCGCACACCTTCCAGTTACCCGAGCGCGCTCTGGACCTGGCCATGAGCCAAGGCAGCATCAGCCCGAAACTGCCATTCATTAAAAAGCAGGCGGTGGAAGCGCTTCGGCGCACCTATCCCGACGGCGCCACGGCTGTGCGCGAGATCGCCGCTTCGCTGGACAATTTTTATCGAACGAACTATCCGCAGACGCACGCTCAGGAATCCGCGCTGCTCAAGAATGCCGTCGGTACGGTGCAGTCGCTGTATGAGCACAACGTCTTTCCGGAAATGAAAATCACCTGGGGCACCTATCCCAACAACCTGGGACATACTGACTTTCCGGGCTGCTTCCGGTGTCACGATGGCAATCACACGAGCGCCGATGGGCGCACGATTTCAAATGATTGCGCGACATGCCACGACCTTTTGGCGGTGGGCGAGAAGGACCCGAAGATCCTGACTGAATTCGGGATGAAATAGTACGACTGTGTTACAGAGTTCATCGAAGTAATCGTGGCGCAGACTCTCAGTCTGCCGCGCCGGCACTCATGCCGGTGCGTGGTGGACGTGCGAAGGCAGGCAAGAGTGCCTGCGCCACTTCCGTAAAGGAGTAGCTCGCCCACACCAGTACCGAATAGACCAAGAAAATCTTGGCAATAACTGACTTGACTGACCAGGCATGTCGTGATCTTCTGCGAGTACAAAGATTCGTCCTTGACGAACCGGACGATGGAGCTTACGAATCGGTGGAGGGACTCCATGCCGTTTTGTGCCTTGCACCCGGCAAGTCCTTGGTGGTGTATCATGGACACTCTGATACACAGTGCCTGGATTTGCAACCAACATAGAGCGCAGCGAGCACTTCTATGACCATGGGGGTGAGTTTGGTGCGGCTGACGCGACCGACTATGAGAGAATGGCGATCAGCTTCCTGGGTCCAAGCCGACCGACTGGAGTGCTACAGTGCTCCCGCAAGAAGGGCGATATTGTGAGGTTTGATCCAACCTCTAACGTATTTGGCGTGATGGCTCTAGACGGCACAATTCGCACGTACTTTAGACCCGTGCGATGCATCGATCTGCCAGCAACGCTTATCGGCATCAAACGCTGCCACAACTTTGCTACGCACATGGAGTATTTTAAGGATAGCTGCCGCCTATGGTGACTTTTCCATGCCCGATCTGTAACTACCAAATGGATCAAGAGCCGGTAGACTGGAGATACTGTCCCTCTTGCGGCACACAGTTCGGCTATCATGATGCTGGCAGGAGTTATGAAGCGTTGAGGCACGAGTGGGTGCGTAGTGGCATGCTATGGTGGAGTCCTTTTAGGAATCCCCCGGTAGACTGGAATCCTTGGGAGCAGGTGTCGGTGTTCTATAGGCCGCGCATTGTCTCTGATGAACAGTCGGTTGATTCGCGGGTGCGTATGCGTCCAGCCACCGTGGTTCTCGATCTGGAAGTAGAGGTCGGTGTCGCATAAAAGTGCCTAGGTTGCTCATCTTCGTCCCCTGCGAGAAAGTCATTACGAGCACCGAAGGTCCAATATCGCTCGTTTCGATTCTTGAAAAGTTAATCACTGATCTTCCGCCAGACCCGCCACTCCCAGAACATGCAACCATAAGGCTACGTTGGTATGTCGTAACCGTATGGTGTTATGATCCTTCCGAGGAAGGAAGGACGTTTGAGCAGATGGTTAAATTGGCAAGTCGTGACGGAACCACTGCAATGCACACCGAACCGACTACTCTTTCCATGTCTGCCGAGAAACCGAGATTCAGAGTCACTGGCACGATAGATCAATTTCCAATCACGGATGGCAACTTGAGTCTGCTGCTTCTATGCCGAGAAGTTGGTACATCTGAATGGACCACGGCGGCAGAGTATCCGATTGACGTGGAATTGAGAAGGAACAGCGAATGAAAATGAGAATCCGAGAGATGATCGAAGGACCAGAAGCGTTCGACCGCTTCCGCAATGCGATGAAGACGATCATAACAGTTCCCAAAAGTGCGATGCCGCCAAGCCCGTTCAAGAAGTACGAGCCGAAAAAGAAAAAGCCAGCCACCCGAAAGGGCTAGCTGGCCTTTCGTTTCCCACGCTTTTGTCTAGTTGCTTCTCTTTCAGTTAACGCACGGTCGTTCGTCCGGCTGCTTGCCAGTGAGTTCATTCCAAGTGAGACGCTTTCCTACGATCTTACGCATTGCGTAGGTGAAGCGCATCGAATCGTCCATCGGTTTGCGATTATTGAATCGGAACGCCTGTTCGTCAATGTAGCGGAACAGGTGGAACGGCTCGACGCTCACGTAGGTTCCGTGCAGGCCACGTTTGAACAGACTCCAGAAGTTCTCAAGACCGTTCGTGTGGACGTTGCCCTGTACGTAAGCTTCCATGTGATTCACGGTCTCGTGCGTGAAGCCTTCCATTTTCCAGTGGTCGCCCGCTTCGTCGGAGAAGATGGTCGATCCCGGCTCGATGTGGGGCTTCACGTTCTCCTGCATCACTTGCTTGGTGCGGTCGGGGATCACGGTAGCCACAACCTTACCGGCCCGCTGAAGCATACCGAGAACGATGGTCTTACCCTTGCTTGGTCCCTGCACACCGGCCTTGATTCTCCGCGCTCGGTGCATGTTCCGCGCCTTGCCACCAATGAAAGTCTCATCGACTTCGATTTCACCATTGAGCATTCCGCCGGTCAGTTCATCCTGCATGGCCTTACGAATTCTGTGGAGCATGTGCCACGCCGATTTTTGAGACACGCCGATGTCGCGGCCAACTTCGTAGCTGGAGATTCCATTTTTGCAATTCACGATCAGCCAAACCGCAGTCAGCCACTTGTCTAAACTGATTGGCGAGTCCTCAAAGATCGTGCCAACCTTCAGCGAGAACTTGGGCTTTTCGTGCTTGCTGTAGCACTTCCACAGGCGAGCATTCGCTAGGTACGTGACCTTCTCAGAGCCGCACGCGGGACACTTCACCTTTCCGTCTGCCCAGCGGAGTTCAACCATGAACTTCTGGCAGTTCTCGAAATTGGAAAAGTGCTGGATCGCGTCTTGAAGGGTCTTGGGTGCTTTGCTCATGTATCCAGTATGCCCTAAAACGCGTGGTCAGTCAAGTTAATTATTACCAAAATCTTGCAGTATTCTTGAGCAATCCTCTAGGCTTGCTGCATGACAAAATCAGCACTGCTCATGTGCGTTTGTGTCCTTGCGCTGCATGCGCAAGACATTTCTCTTCAAGACCGGCCCTCGCCGAAACTGAAACGGCTGTGGATGTGGAGCCTGGCGGCACTCGCGACGGGTAACATTGCGGACGTCCAATCGTCCTGGCGGGCGCCGGAAGCAAATCCGCTCCTGGCCCGATCGCAAGGACGCTTCGGCTGGCAAAGCCTCGGCATAAAATTAGGCTTGCAGGCTCCGCTGGTGGCCTTCGAGTTGTGGCAGGCCCGCAAGCATCCCTCCGCGACGTTCTACAAGACCTACACGGTTACGAACTTCGCATCGGGCGGAGTGTTTGGCGCAGCCGCTGTCCACAATTACAAGCTGCGGCAGCCCGGCAGCACGCAATAGCGCTCGGCGCTCGCGGAGCATGAATCCACCAGGGAGTGGTGCGCCCGGAGCGCCGCCGCAGACAACTTGTCCCATGATCGAGTTGACAAATGGTCTCAACAGGGAACTCGGCTTGTCGCAGGATGGATCGGTGTGACCAGTATTTTCAGCGCCTTACGTATTAGTGGCTTTCTGGCATTACGCTTGCTATGACGGTACTGATCTTCATGTCGAATAGCGCCAGAGCGTACATCGCTGCGGTAATCATCCTCGGAGGAGCAATTGCCGCATTCGCGCTGTCGCACTGGCGCTCGGACGATCTGATGCGTTTCGTTGTGTTCCTGATTCTGTTCGCGGCAGCGGCCACGCTGAAGTTTCGCGTACCGGGCGTGCGCGGTACATATACCTCGGTCTTCTTCTTCGCCCTGCTCGGCTCGGCGACTCTTTCATTTTCAGAAGTCGCCATTGCGTCCGCATTGGCGGGAAGCATTCAGTGCGCTTTCAAGCCCAAGCATCGCGTAACCTTGCATCAAATTGCATTTAACGCCGCGAACCTGATCGTCAGCACTTCTTGCGGATTCCTCTTCGTGCGCGGGCTGATTCCAGGTTTAGGCGGGCAACCTCTTCCGGCGTCGTTGATCCTGGGCTCCGCTGTCTTCTATTGTGTGAACACAGCCCTGGTTTCGGGCGTGCTGACGCTGATCGAAGGGGATTCATTCTGGCAGACTTGGAAGCACTGGTGCCTGGCCTCGCTGCCGTACTTTGTTGCCGGTGCGCTGATCGTATGGGCGCTGCTAAAATCCGATGACCCGATAGCAACGTTGGTCGTCATCGTGGTTGCTCCACCGCTTCTCTTGGCGAGCATTTACTTCCGCGGGTGGTTGCCGGCGGGGGTGATCGCCGAGTTGAATAAGAGAGACATGTCGTATGTAGCGTAAACGGCGGTCTGTTACCCGCTCGTGACACGCCTCCTTGACCCCTCCACCGAAGCCCCTTTATAATCAGTATTTAGAAGCAAGGCAAAGCAGCCATGACCCAGCGTGAACTCGACATCCTGCACTCCATCGTGGAATCGTACATCCAGGACGGCGAGCCTGTGGCCTCGGGAGCGATTTCCAGGAAGCACAAGGACAACCTCAGTCCCGCGACCATCCGTAACGTCATGGCCGAATTGTGCGACGCAGGTTACCTCTCGCAGCCGCACACGTCAGCCGGGCGCGTCCCCACGGAGAAGGCCTTCCGCAGTTACGTGCAATCGCTGGCCAAGGCGCGTTTGCTGATGGCTGAGTTACAGCGCATGCGCGGCGAGTTGAGCCAGATGAGCACCATGGAAGCCCGCGTGGAGCGTTCTTCGCACATGTTGACGGAAATGACCCATAGCGTGGGCATCACCGCCGCGATCCCGACGTCCAGCCAGACCCTGGATCAGATCGAGCTGATCGGGCTCGCCGATCTGCGCGTGCTCATGATTGTTGTGACGCGCGACGGCATCGTGCACAACCGCGTGGTATCGCTGGATGAGCCGGTTTCGCAAGACGAGCTGGCGTCCATCCGGAATTACATCAATCGCAACTTCGGCGGCTGGAGCCTGTCGGAAATTCATTCTGACTTGCAGCGCCGCTTGGAGCAGCAAAGCGCGGCCTACGATGCCTTGCTGAAGAAGCTCACGCTGCTCTATTCCAAAGGTCTCCTGGATGTCGAAGTCACCCCGGAGATCCACATGGAAGGCGCCAGCAACCTGATGGCGCTGGATCTCCACCTGACCCGCGAGATGCTGCGCGAGCTTTTCCACACGCTCGAGGAGAAGAAAAGAATTTTGCAATTGTTGGATCGTTTCCTGGAGCAGCCGGCTGGCGAGCTGGCCGTTCAGGTGGGTCTTGCCGATGCCCATCCGAGTATGCGCGAGCTGTCTCTGATCGGCGTGTCGATCCCGCTCCCTGGTGGTCTGTCTGCCCAGATAGCCGTGCTCGGCCCCATGCGTATGAACTATGGCAAAGCAATATCCGCTGTTTATCACGTGGGGCAGGCTTTTCGGAGCTTGCCGGTTTAGCACACCGCCGTTCCTCCTTATAAACTGAAATTATGGATGCGAAGGAACCAACGGTAGATGCGGGCGAATCCAGCCCGGGCAACGGGGCGGCAGATCCGCCGGCCGGCCCGGCGTCGCCCTTGGACGAGGTGACCGCCGAGCGCGATCGCTTGATCGAAGAGAAGAACGATCTCCAGGACCGCCTGCTGCGCCGTCAAGCCGAGTTCGATAATTTCCGGCGGCGAGCCGAGCGCGATCGCGCCGATGTCGTCGAGTTTGCGCATACCGAAAGCGTGCGCGCCATCCTTCCGATTCTGGACGACTTCGAGCGGGCGCTCAAGGTGGCGTGTACCGGCAAAGAATACGCGCGTGGAATGGAATTGATCTACCAGCGGCTTTCCGAGGCGCTAAAGAAGTTGGGGCTGGAGCCGATTGATGCGAAGGGGCAGAAATTCGATCCGCACATACATCACGCCGTGGACATGGTAGAGACCGGCGAAGTGGAGGATCATACCGTTCTGGACGAATATGAGAGAGGCTATAATTTCCGGGGACGCCTGCTGCGTCCGGCCATGGTGAAGGTAGCGGTAACCAAGAAATGAACGTGACCAAGCGCGATTATTACGAAGTACTGGGCGTCGGCCGCGATGCCGACACGCCGGCCTTGAAGAGTGCCTACAAGAAGATGGCGATGCAATATCATCCCGACCGGAATCCCAACAATCAGGACGCGGAGGAAAGATTCAAGGAAGCAGCGGAGGCGTATAGCGTCCTCAGCGATCCGCAAAAGCGCGCCGCGTACGATCGCTACGGACACCAGGGCTTGCAGGGATTCGGTGCAAACCAGGGCTTCGACCCGTCCGCCTTCACGGATTTCAGCGATATCCTGGGCGATTTGCTGGGATTCGGAGATTTGTTTGGCGGCGCGGGCAGGCGCGGAGGCCGGAGCCGGGCACAGCGCGGCGAGGATCTGCGCTACGACCTGGAAATCAATCTCGAGGACGCCATTCGCGGAATGAGCGTGGACATCCAGGTTCCCCGCAACGACGTATGTTCGCGCTGCCAGGGGACTGGCGCCGAAAAGAACGACGGCTTAGTCACGTGTCCCATGTGTCATGGGCGCGGCGAGGTGATCTACCAGCAAAGCTTCCTGCAGATCCGCCGCACCTGCGGCCAGTGCGGAGGGCGCGGCCAGATCGTCCGCAGGCCTTGCACGCAGTGCCGCGGCGAATGCTACGTCCGCACGGAACGCAAACTCAAAGTGAATATTCCCCCCGGCGTGGACAACGGCAACCGCCTGCGCCTGGCCAACGAAGGACAACCCGGCGGGCACGGCGGCTCTCCCGGCGATCTGTACGTCGTGGTGCAGGTGACGGAACATCCCGTCTTCGAGCGGCAGAACGACGAGCTGCATTGCACCATTCCGATCAACGTGGCCCAGGCCGCGCTGGGAACCGAAGTGGACTTGCTGACCTTCGATGGTTTGCAGACGGTGAAGGTCCCCGAGGGCGCACAAAGCGGATCGCGCATCCGGCTGCGCGGCCTGGGAGTCCCGAGACTGCAAGGGTCGGGGCGGGGCGATTTGTTCGTGCATGTCGAAGTGAAGACCCCCAGCAAGCTCACGCGCGAGCAGCGCAGACTTTTGGAGCAGCTTCGCGAAACGCTTCCCGCGGAAAACGAGCCGCACGCGAAGGGCATCATCGATAAGGTAAAAGATTACTTCATGTAAGTGCGAGGTACCAGCAGCGACTAACACCTGGCACCTAACACCTAGCACCTTCCGGTTCTCTCCAGCCAGGAGCGGAACATGCGCGTGAAGGCTTGAATCTCCGGTGTTCGCAACTCTTCCACCGTGCACTTCATCTTGCGGCGCCAATTTGGATATTCGGCCGTGGTGCCGGGCAGGTTCTGCTGCTCGGTTTCCTTGAGCAGGTCTTCCTGATTCAGCACCATCAGCTTGGATGGCGTGGAGGCGAGAAAGCCGACGATGGCGTTGTGCAGTTCGCCGGTAAGTTCGGGAACCTCGGCCGCGTTGCGCGGGAACCAGTCGGGTAGCAGCTTCAGTTCGGTGAGCGAATCAAGAATTCTCTGTTTTTGAGACAACCGCTCCGCGCTCATCCGTCGATAGGCTGCGGCGTCGGGCAGGAGGCCGGCATCGCGGCGCGCGTCGATGTCGCGCCCCAGCCAGAAGCCGGCCAGCGTCGGCAGATCGTGCGTGGTGATGGAAACCAGAGCATCGCGTGGATACTCCTGCGGCGTGCGAAAGCGGCCATCCGGGTGCTGTTCGAAGTAGAACAGGCGGTAGCTGAGAATTCCGAAGCTGCGCAGCGATTCGCGGATTTCATCCGGCACCGTGCCCAGGTCTTCGCCGACAATCAGCACTTCCTGGCGGACGCTTTCAAGCGCCAGGATGCGCAGCAAGTTCTCGGAGCGCTCGCGCACGTAGGTTCCTTCGACGGCCTCCATGCCGTCGGGAATCCAGAACAGGCGGAAGAAACGCATTACGTGATCGAGCCGGAGCGCGCCGCCATGGCGGCAGTTCTTGCGGATCGATTCGGCGAACAAGCGGTAGCCGTCCTGATAATGGCGGTCGGAGTTGGGCGGCGGGAACGCCCAGTCCTGACCCTTGGGAGCGAAGGCGTCCGGAGGTGCACCGACGCGGCAGCCGTTGACGAAGAAGCTCGGATGCGCCCAAAGATCGGACCCGAAGCGGTCGGTGGCCAGCGCCAGATCGTGGTACAAGCCGATGCCGAGCCCGCGGCGGCGGGCATGCTCCTGCGCCGAGGCGAACTGCAAATCGAGCTGCCACTGCACGTATTTGTGAAACAAGACACTGCGCCAGTGCTTGCGGGCAAATTCCCGCGTGGCGCCGGATTCGGGATCCTGATACGGCTCGGGCCAGGATCGCCAATTCCAGGCGTCCGGGTGTTGCTTGTGGATGGCTTGTTCCAGCGCCGCATAAACCGCGAAGCTATGAAGCAGGACGCCTTCGAGTTGGATGTATGCGCGAAGCCGGAGCGCGCGTTCGGTATCGCGCGCCCACTCTACAAGGAACGTCCGAAACAGCAGTTTCAGGAAACGCAGCTTCAAGCGGTACACTCGCTCGTATTCGACGAATTCGGAATCGCGCAGCGCTTGGATCTCTTTTCGCACGGCGGGCGACTGGAGGAGCTTTCGAGCCTGTGGGCACGCGTGGAAGTCTTCACACTGTTCGATATCCAGATAAATCGGGTTGCGATAGAAGACCGAGTTCGGCAGATACGGGCTGGTGTTGAAAGGCTGGCGATTGGGGATCGCGTGCAGCGGGTTGAGCGCGATGAAGCTTGCGCCTGCATCTTCGGCGGCCCAATCGACGACGGCCTTCAGGTCCGTGATGTCGCCCGATCCCCAATTGCGCTGGGAGCGGACTCCGTAGAGACTGATGCCGATTCCGGCTGCGCGGCCCGACGCGAGCCACGGCGGTTCAAAGACCCGCAAGGGACAGACGATCAGGCGAGAAGGCGGCCACGCTTCGCCGTCGATTGCAATCGACAATTCGTGATAGCCGAGCGGAAGGTCAACCGGGAGGCTAATCTGCTTGCGCACGAATCGCTGGCCGCCCAGGAGCATCTCTTCGTACACGGCGAGTTCGCCGAGCGCCACGGGAATCTGCCGCGCGCCGCCATGTTCGAAGCGAATCTCGAGGAGCGCAGCGGCATTGGCGCGCGCAGCCGGAAGTGAGACCGCGATCGGGTATGGCGACTGGCCGATGGACAGCACCAGTGTGGGCGCAAGCGGGCGCAGCCACTCGCGCCAGGAGCGTTCCCGGGCGGCCCGCTCGAGAGATTCGCCGGCGTCGTCGGCGACGCCGAGCGATTGGAGTATGGCCTTCGCCACGCGAGCGGACGCGCGATGCTGCTTGCCCCAGATGTCCCAATACTCGGTCTCGACGCCCCAGGCCTGGGCGGCTTCGGTCAACTCGCGCAGGTGCGGGTCTGCGGCGTTCTGCGCGTCGCCTGCTATCTTCTCCATGTGATAATAGGATCGTGGACGGCGATACTACATTTCAACCCAGCCTTCCGGCCAGCTTGTTCGCGCGCATCGACAATGAGGACGTTCCGGCCGGTTCCGAAGGCATCATCACGACGACGATTGACAAGGCCATCAACTGGGGCCGCAAGAACTCCATTTGGCCGATGTCGTTCGGATTGGCCTGTTGCGCCATCGAAATGATGTCCATGATCGGGTCGCGATACGACATATCGCGATTCGGCGCGGAGGTGATGCGCGGCTCGCCGCGGCAATCGGATCTGATGATCATCGCCGGACGCGTCTCGAACAAGATGGCTCCGGTGATCCGCCGGTTATATGAGCAGATGCCCGAGCCGAAGTGGGTGATTTCGATGGGCGCCTGCGCGACGTCTACAGGAGTATTCAGCAATTATGCGCTGATCCCGGTGAACCAGGTGATTCCGGTGGATGTATATGTTCCCGGATGCCCGCCCCGGCCGGAGCAACTGATCTACGCCATCATGCTGCTGCAAAAGAAGATCGAGAAGCAAACCGGCGTCACCAGGCAAGTGCTGAATCTGGCGTAGCTCGAGGCGCCTGGGAATTCAAGAGACCCGAGGATTCCAAAAGCCGAGCAAGATTGCCCGGACGCTTCCGATGGGTATTCCCGTATACACAGGCATCGAGCTTGACAATTCTTAGGGCGGACGCGACGGTAATCGCAGCCGTTACGAAACAGCCCACCGCGACAAGAAAGTGTCATGACCACACCCGTGCCAATTTCTTATCGGAAAACAGTCCTCTAAGTCTCTGAACCTCGGTGTGTATGCGATGGCCCGGCAGATGCATTCCTATGTTACGTGAATCTTGCTATCAATCACGTCTCTTCATCAGTCCAGTCGATTCAGCCCTCGCTTCCGCATGACGGTAATAAAAGAACCGCGAGCGGCGAACAACATTCAAACCGGGTGCGGCGCAGCTCTCCGACGCCAGAGCGCACCAACGCGGAGCGAGAACAGCTGATTCTAGAGCACCTCCCGCAAGTCCGTTTGATTGCCCGGCGCATCCACGAAAAGTTGCCCAGCCGCATCAACTATGAAGATCTGGTTTCCGCGGGAGTCGTCGGGCTGATTGGCGCAATTGACCGCTTCGATCCGGCGCGTAATGTAATGCTAAAAACGTACGCGGAGTGCAAGATCCGCGGCGCCATCTTGGATAGTTTGCGCAGCCTGGACTGGGCACCGCGTCGTGAGCGCAAACAATACAAGCAAATCCAGGCGGCTGTTGCCAAAGCCGAACAGCGCCTCTTTCGTGAGCCGACCGAAGAAGAAATCGCTCAGGCGCTGAATCTGACGCTCGAGGAGTACCGTCGGCGCCTCATCGATATTCGCGGCGTGAACTTGCAGGACCTGCAAACCTCGCGGCCAGGAGATGAAGCCCGTAACCAACTCGAATGCATCGCCGGCGCCGAGGAGGAATGGCCTTCGCGACTGCTCGAACGAGTTGAACAGCAGCGTTTGCTCACCGGCGCCATAGCAAGGATGCCGCACAACGAACGAATCGTCATAAACCTGTACTATCAAGCAGAGCTCACATTGCGGCAAATCGCGCGAATCGTGAATCTGCATGAATCGCGGGTCTCGCAACTAAAGTCCCAGGCGATCATCCGGCTTCGATCCTACATGGAAAAACGCTGGCCAGCCGAAAGAAGTGCGTAGCGCCAACGCAGAAGCGAAATCCACATGTCTGTCCCCAACTTGCTGCTGAGTTTGAATCGACTCGACGCGACGGCGCTATGCTTGTCTTTGACAACTGTCTGGTGGGGCGCACGGCAGAATTCCCATTTGCATCGCATCCTTCTCGCCACGTTAGGCGCAGTGGGAGGGTGTCTGGCTGCGCGACTCTTTGACCGATCGATCTCGATTCTGCTTATAGGAGCGGCGGTGGTTCTTGAGGTGAATGAGGTTATCCTCACCATCCGAACGAAAAAGGGCACGCCGGAGAAAAACAGAAGTCCGCTGTCAGATCAAGTCTCCTAGAACGCATAGGCTCTAGTCCATTACCCATCCAGAGCTGCTACCCGTCCACAGACTGCCCGAATACTATGGTTTCCAGCCGAGCGGCGCGCCTGTCCTGAACCGAGGAGGAGTCCGCTTGCGATCACCCGGCTGCGGCTCTCCGCCCGCGGACTGCATATGGTCTACCACCTGGGGAAGCGGAGCCGAGATTCGCTTCTCGCTCTCAACCAGCCGCAATGTCATACTCGTGTTTACGTGCTTGGCAATAGAGGCTCGGAGTACAAGTATGGCTACCAGAAACAGCGTCGACGTGGCAGCATCCGCAAGCCCCTGGAACTGCTGAAAGACACTCGCTCTACCGCCGCTTTGGTCGATTAAGATCCGAAGTCCCTGGAATACCGACAGCAATCCTAATACACCGAGGAGAAAACGATCCGGTCCAAGGCGGCCCTTGACTGCCCGCATGCTCAGCCATGCTGTCACTAGACAGAAGCAAACGCCAAACGCTCCGAAAGGGTTGGTTCGCAAGACTTGATACAGAAACATGATGCTCCTTGGGCTGCTGAATGGCGCCGCTCATGATTGCCCCCAAAAAATCGTCAACAATCGTAGAGCCCCATACATAGTGTAAAGTATTTATGGTACAGATACAAACGTTTCAGGCATTATAGTATGCGTATGTATTGATTACACTTATTCCATACCAGTATATATGCATTGCCTATTACCAATCATTGCCACGGCCTACGGCGAGTTCTCTGGAGAGATCGAGGATTCACCGCGAGCCCTGGCATCCTGGGTCGGTCGCGGTGTTTTATGCCTGTTCGCAACGGCAGGCAGGTTGCCGCTAGTTGCAGCAAGGAAGAGACGACCCATCCGCGATTCGCGACCGGAAGGACGGCAACGGGGCAGAAATTGCGAGCAGATTGCCGCAGGGGCGATCAAGAAACCGCAGATGCGCGGAATCTTGCATATCCCGTTAATTCGCATTGAAATTGAACCTTCGGCGGGCCACGCAACGGGATTGGGTTGCTGCTGAAGATTCAGGGAATGGCGCTGGGTAACGCAGCCGGCTCTACAACCTGACGCCGCGCACGACGCGCGTGCGTGGCAAAGCGGGCTTTTCCGAGCGGCCGTCCTCGATGGTGACGTTGACGGTCGTCTCGTGGCGCTCCCGCGTCAGTTCCACCGGAAACGTTTTCTTGGAACTGGCGGAGTGGATCGCGCTCGCCAGTTCATTGGGCGTCGTCACTTTCGAACCGTCTACTTTGGTGATCACATCGCCGGCCTTGATGCCGGCCTTCTCCGCGGCTGTGTCCTTCAGCACGGAACGAACCAGGACGCCTTCCTTCACTCCGAAATACGTCGCCAGTTGCGAGGAGAGCGACTCGCTCTCCACCCCCAGCATGGGACTGCGCCAGGTGGTGAAGACTTGCGGCATATCGGGCAGATGGAACTCCGGCACTTCGACGCCGGGAAAGAAGTCCCGCATGTTCCCCGCCAAAGCTTTGACCTTGCGGGTTTGGACCGTGGCTGCGACGGTCTGGTTGGCGCCGTTGCGGCTGATCAGCAATTTCACTTCGCGGCCTGCGGGGGTCTCGCGCACCAGCCGCCCGAACTGCTCCATGCCCTCAACGCGCTGGCCGTTGTACTCCAGCACTACGTCTCCGGTTTTCAGCCCGGCCTTTTCCGCGGGGCTCGACTCTTCGACGCGGCTGATTTCGACGCCGTACGCTTCCTTGAGCTTCAGCTCGCGCGCGCGGTCGGCGTTGATCTCGGCGAGGCTCACGCCCAGGTAGGTTCCGCCGATCAGCGAGCCGCTCTTGTACTCAAATATCTGCGGCGTGGTGGCGGACTGAAAGGCTTCGAAGAACTGCGGAGGCCCGAAACCTTGAAACGGATCGAAAGGCTGCGCGCCGAGCCCGGCGGCAAACAGCGTAAGGCACGAAAATAGTCTCTTCATAGAACACCTCACAAATTATCTTTGGCGGCGCAGGTAAATCGTACCGCCGATCACGTTGACATGCAAGACCGGGCCGCCTCCATTGAGGGCGCCTTCCGCCACCACCGCGCTGAATCCCGTTTGCCCCGGAGATTTGACGTGAATCTCGGGAAAGTCGGAAATGATCCTGCCCAGCGCGCCGAGGGATTCGTTCCTGGCCATCACGGTCACCGGATAGTTGGACGCGATGAACACGGTTATGTCACCTGCGTTGGTGCTCAGGGTGGACTCCATGATGCGGTTCCCGGCCAGCAGCTCGGCCAGGATGCTGCCCGAAGACGTCGAAGCGCGCAATGCGCCGCCCACGTTGCGCAGGCGAATGGCCCCGCCGGCCGAGTCACAGTGCACGTCGTTGGCCGCATTCACCTGAATCGCGCCACCCGAACTCTCGGCGGTCACCGCTCCATCGGCCTGCTGCACCTGGATCAGTCCCGCGGCCGTGCGCGCAAAGACCGTTCCCGAAGCGCGATCGATCAGAATATTTCCGCCCGACGTGGCCGCGTGCACCGCGCCGAGCACCTGATGCACGAAGATTTCGCCGCCGGCGGTTTCAAACCACGACTCTCCGCCCGCGCGCTCGACGCGAATCACGCCGGCGCCGGAATAACACCGCACGGATCCGCCCACGCTGCCCACTTGGATGTCGCCACCGCCGGTCCTGAGTTCCGCGCGGCCCTTGATGTCATCCACGCCGATCCGGCCGGCGGCCGACCGCGCTTGGAGTTCCCCGTCCAGGCCCGACGCCTGAACGTTGCCCGCCAGCGTGCCGATCCATACCTGCCGCAGACCGCGCGGAACCGACATCTGCAACTCCGAACCATCCACAGCCCGCGCGGGAGGCTCGACGTTCACCAGCACCCAGCCATTCTGCGTTCGTGTCTTCACTTCAAATTTTCGCAGCAGCAGTTCGGCAGCGCGGGCATTGCGCGCTCTCACGCGCCCTTTGAGCGTGTACACTACCTTATCGCCGCCGTCACCGCGCAGGACCACGCTGCCAACCGTGTCCAGGCGGAACCGTTCCATCGGCAGCGCCGTAGCGACGCCATGGATCGTTCGAACCCAATATCGCCCTTCGCGAGTAACTGGCGATTCGTTCTGAGCCACGGCCATCGGCGCCACGCCCAAGACGAATACGATCGAAATTGAAACAAGCTGCTGCATTGCTCTAAATACTCTCTCTAATAGGTCTCCACGGAAGCGTTCATGTCGTGCAACGCCCTCTGGCAGCGCATCCGAATATAACCGTTGTCTTCCTTCACCATGAGTTCCTGCAACACTCCGACCATCGCGTCCGTGCGATGCTGGATCAACAGGTCGATCACCTGCGTGCGCACGCCGGGATTATCGTCGCGCAGCAGGACCTGCGCGAGCGTCCGGCGCGTTTCGGGATCGTCCGCAAAGCCCTTCAGACCGTCCAGCGCCTTCAGCCGCACGCCTGCGTTGGAATCGTGCTGCACCGCATACAGCAGCGCGCTCCGCACTTCGGCCGATTGCGGCTTGCTTTTCAATAAATCCACCGATTCCACGCGCAGCCCCGCATCGGAGGGGTCCTTCGCCGCCGTCAGCAGCAAGCGCTGGATGGATTGGTCCTCCAGGTTGCCGGAAAGAGTACGCTGCCTGGTTTCATCCACGACGATCCGGACTCTACCGGAACCCACCGGCTCCACATAGCGGACGCGCGACGCAGCCGGCTCAGCAACACCCGCGGAATTCCAGGAGAGCAGCGACGACGGCATCGTACGCGCGCCGAAAAAGCCGATCAGCAGCATCGCCAGCGCGCCCACCGGCTGCATAATTCCGGGCGCCAGGTGCACGTGGATCGAGAAGCCCTGCCGGATCTTATCCCAGAAGCTCGCGCGCTCGGGCTCGACATGCGCCAGGCGGCTCCGCAATTCCGCGCGGCACTCTTCGAGCAACGCGGCGCTAGGCGCCACCTCGGCTGAATCCAGCGCTTCGAATAGCGCCTTCTCCCGCGCCAAAGCGTCGCGGCAGGCGGCGCATTCGTCGATGTGGACCTCCAGCCGTTCCTCGTCCTCGAAGGAATGCTCGCCGTAGAGAAACAGCGGCATGGTCTTTCTGGCTTCATCGCATTTCATACAAAATCTCCTAGACCCGAGCGCATTTTTTGCGTGGCCCGGAAGAGGCAGTTTTTGGCGGCCTCCTCGGAAGTACCCAACATCTCTCCAATAGCTCTCAGGCGCATACCGTGGTAATGCCGCATCTCGAACACCGCGCGTTCGCGGGGCGTCAGACCGGCCAGCACTTCCTGCATCCTTTTCCGCAATTGCCGGCTCATCAACTGCCGTTGCGGATCGCCGTCCGCCCGCGACTCTTCCACGGTGTCCATGCGATCCAGCAATCCTTCGCTCGTCTCCACAACTGTGTTCTCCTCGCGCCGCACTCTCCGCTTCCGCAACGCATCCAGACAAAGATTCGTCACGATCCGGTACAGCCAGGTATGAAAGCTGCAGTCGAAGCGAAACGCGTGCAGGTTTTTATACACCCGCAGAAACGCTTCCTGATAAATGTCGTTGGCGTCTTCGGGTGACCGAAGCAGGTTCATCGCCAGCCGCAGGACGTTCTGGTCGTACGCGCGCACCAATTGCTCGAACGCGCGCTGGTCGCCCCTCTGCGCCGCCCGGATCAATTCGGGTTCGTCCATTCTGACGGCCGCTTGGGCCACTGTTGCCTGCAACATCCTGATAGACGGGCAATAAGGGAAAACGTCACGCGCCGGCTTGGGCGTCAGCCGGCCAGCTCGACTTCGATTTTCTTGTTCGCCTGGTCTAGCTTCACGATGCGAAAACTTCGGATTTGTCCGGCGCGGGCAGGCTCCGGGCGCGCGGATTTGGCCGAAGCAGCACCCTGCTTCCACTTGGCTGACAGCATGGCGGTTAACGAAGACAGATCCGCCGCCGGAACGGCTTCTTCCGCCTTTTGTTCGCTGGGGGCGATCGAAATCCGGCATTCGCCGAACACGCCGTCGCCCAATTCGACCTTGGCCTGGCCATGCTGGATCTCCACGATGCGGCCCGTGACGGTTTCGCCACTCGTGTGGTCGCCGATGTATTCGTCCGCCGTAGTCGGTTGCAGTTGTTTGATGCCCAGCTTGATGCGCCGGCGTTCCGAGTCGATTTCGAGCACGGCGGCACGCACGACTTGTCCCGCCGAAACCGCTTCGCGCGGATGATTCAAGCGCTTCTCGCGCGTGAAATCGGAGATGTGAATCATCCCTTCGATGCCGTTGCCCAGGTCCACGAAGCAGCCGAAGTTGGTGAGGTTGGTGACCGGCCCTTCCACCACGACACCAGGAGCGTATTTGTTGGCTGCGTCTTCCCAAGGATCGCCTAGCGCCTGCTTGAGGCCGAGCGAGATGCGCCGCTCGGCGGCATTCACGCCAAGAACCACCGCTTCCACCATTTCGCCCAATTTCAGGAGATCGCCCGGCTTCTTGATCTTCTTCGACCAGGACATTTCCGATACGTGAATCAAGCCGTCCACGCCGGGTGCGAGTTCGATGAACGCGCCAAAATCCGCGAGGCGCGAAACCTTGCCCTGCACGCGCTCGCCGGTGTGGAAGCGCTCGCTCGCAAGAGTCCACGGATCGGGCGTCAGTTGCTTCATGCCGAGTGAAATGCGGCGCACGTCCGCTTGCACTTTGAGGATCTTCACCTCGACAGAATCGCCCGGGGAAACGACATCCGCCGGCTTCCCGACGCGATGCCAGGCCATGTCGGTAACGTGCAGCAGCCCATCCACGCCGCCCAAATCGACAAACGCGCCGAAGTCGGTGACGCTGCGAACGGTGCCGCGTACCACCGCACCTTCCACCAGCTCGGCGAGCCGCTTCGTGCGCGACTGCTTCTCTTCTTCTTCCAAAACCGCGCGGCGGTCCACGACCACGTCCTCGCTCGCGGTCTCGAGCTTGATGATCTTACACTGGATTTCCTGGCCAACCAGCTTTTCCATCTCGGTCTGGTCTTTGGTGCCGCTGCGCGAGGCGGGCATGAACGCCTCCGTGCCGACGTCCACGCGGAAACCGCCCTTCACCAGTTCGGTAACCACGCCGCCAATGGCGCGCTGCTCTGCGAAGGCGCGCTCCAGCGCGCTCCAGTCCTTGGGCCGTTCTACCTTGGTGGTCGAAAGGCTGTAGGAACCTTCACCGTCGCTGCCGGTGATGCTCACCAACAGCTTGTCGCCGATGTGCACGGACAGTTCGCCTTTTGCGTCGCGAAACAGATCCGCGGGCAGGACTCCGTCCATTTTTCGGCCGATGTCGACGAACACGGAATCCGGGGTGATGGACACCACCGTACCCGCCAGCGCCTCGCCGCGCCGAGGGCCTTGGTGCTGTTGCTCGAACTCGGAAAGTATGTCGGCAAACGAGTTTTCGCCGGATGCGGGGGATGTCAGATTTTCCATGAAGAAAGCGTGAGTTCCTATTGTAGCGCACGGGGTCGCGCGTGCCGTTATTCTCTTCGGCAAGCGCTGCGAGTTTGGCAAAGAGTGATCGGGGCACAGACCGGCCCTCCTCCGGATCTCGAGATTGCCCTGTCAATATCTTTCCAAAGTGGAACTATATTGACAGCCGTCCTATTCCACTCCATCACGGCGCTTGCGCCAAGATCTGTGGCTTCCGTTCCCAGACCACACTCAAGCAACGCCTTAGATGCCTGTTTTAAGGCTGGACTTAACGGCATTTTATCGGTATGATAACAGCATCATAACAGCAACATATCGGCATGGATCCTGCCGTTGGAAGTAGCGTCGATGACAACAAAAAGGCCCACCGGCTTCAATCCGGCATTCACCATCACGCCAGCCATGGCCAATGATCTCATGCGGATCGAGGCCGTCAAGCAAGCCATTCAGACGCTGCCGATTACGCCGCGCGTGCTGGCAAATCTGCGAGAGACGGCCCGCCTGTTTTCTACCCACTACTCGACCATGATCGAAGGCAACCGCCTGACTCAGGAACAGGTCGCTCAAGTAATCGGGGGAGATCGGCAGTTTCCGGGCCGGGAGCGAGACCAGGATGAGGTCAAGGGCTATCACGCCGCACTCGACGAAGTTGAAAGTTTGGCAAAGAGACGTGAAAGAGTCTCCGAAGCGACGGTGAAGAGGCTGCACGCTTTGGTGATGGGAGGCGGTAAGACGCGTGTGAAATCCACGCCCTATCGTGACGGACAAAATGTGATCCGCGACGCTCGCTCGAGAGCCATCATTTATATGCCACCGAAGGCCGAGGATGTTCCGCGCCTGATGGAGCAGCTCATTGTCTGGATCAACCAGAAGGACGAGTTGCCGGCGCCCGTCAAGGCTGGGATTGCACATTACCAATACGCTACCATCCACCCTTATTACGACGGCAACGGACGAACGGCGCGCTTGCTGACCACGCTCATTCTGCATCTCGGAACTTATGACCTAAAGGGGATCTATGCACTCGAAGAATACTATGCCCGCGATCTGAAGGCTTATTACAACGCGCTGACTATCGGCCCGTCGCACAATTACTACATCGGCCGTGGCGAGGCCGACATCACCAAGTGGATTGCTTACTTCATCGAGGGCATGGCAACCTCGTTCGAGAAAGTACGCGACCAAGCCCAGCGCGAGGCCGCAAGAGGCGGCAAGGATCAATCCAAGTTGCTGCGCAGCCTGGACTCCAAGCAACGCAGGGCACTGACGTTGTTCCAGAAGTCGCGAGAGATTACTGCCAGGGATGTTGCCGATCTGTTCGGCTACAAGCCGCGCACCGCGGCGTTGCTGTGCCAGCGTTGGGTCGAGAATGGGTACCTCGAAACGACCGATCCTGCTAAGAAATCGCGGCGCTACAAACTGGCGGACACTTATGAGCCGATCGTCGATGAAGTCGACTGATGCCGCCGCGCCCGTCCTTTCACCGCCATTTCATCCAAGCGCTAGAATGATCCTATGCGGACCGCTAAGTACGTCCACTGGCAGGACGGCGCGATGTGGCTTGGTTACCTCGAAGAGTTTCCGGACTACATGACGCAGGCGGAATCCGTGGCAGAGCTCGAAGAGAACCTTCGTGATCTCTACCAGGACCTGACCAACGGTAAGATTCCAGGCGTCCGGCGAGTGGCCGAACTGTCCCTAGGATGAAACGGACCGACCTGATCCGCAACCTCGAAGAGGCAGGATGCGTCCTGATCCGGCACGGTGGGAAACACGATTGGTATCGGAACCCAAAGACAGGCGTTTCGCAGCCTGTGCCTCGCCATCGGGAAATCAAGGAGTTCCTTGCAAAGCATATTCTGAAGAAGCTCGAAGCCTCTCCCGAGTGAACACAGGCCGAGGGGTACCTCGAAACAACCGATCCCGCCAAGAAATCACGGCGCTATAAACTGAGCGACACGTATGAACCGATCGTCGATGAAATCGAGTGATGCTAGACTGGCCCCAAGGATTTTAACAATGAAGACAACTATTACATTGCTCGCGTTGACTGGAATCCTCGCCGCTCAGGAGACTCGCCGCGAGATCGTGAATGCAGCGCCTTCGCCGGCCGAAGACGCTAAGGCCAATAGCGACAAGGTTCCCGACGTTTACGCCATCCAAGGCCAGTTTGACCGGATTCTGATACTCCGGTTCAAGTTCAACTCCGATCTACTGGCAGGAATGGAAAAGATGGCGAAGCAAGAGAAGATTCGCAACGCCGTCATTCTCTCCGCGATTGGGTCCGTACGGGGCTACCATATACACGCGGTCAGCAATCGGGACTTTCCATCGAAGGATATATTCGTGAAGAATCCAACGCAACCAGCGGATGTGATCAGCATGAACGGGTACATCATGGACGGAAGAGTTCACGCCCATATGACGCTGGCAACGCCCGGCAAAGCTTTCGGCGGACACCTGGAGCCAGGCACATCCGTGTTCACGTTTGTCGCCGTCACATTGGGAGTGATGCGCGACGGCGTCGACTTCAGCAAGATTGACGACAAGACTTATCGGTGAGCGCCGCGAAACCCGCGCATCAGTTCAGGCCTCAAACATCCACTTTCCCCCCACCATCGTGCGCTGAACGGGAATGCCGATGAGCTTCGAGGGATCCTCTCGCAACGGATCGCGCACGAGAACTACCAGATCGGCGACCTTGCCCGCCATGATCCCGCCCTTCAGATTTTCCTCAAAGGACGCGTACGCGCCATTGATGGTCCCCACTTCCAGTGCCTCTTGGATCGTGATCTTCTGCTTCGGTCCCCAGACATTGCCATTCTTATCCGCCCGCGTGACCTCGGATTGCAGCGCCATCATGGGATCGAACGGGCTGGCAGTATAGTCGGATGCCTGAGTGGCTCGGATTCCTGCGTCCAAAAAACTGCGCAGCGCAAACATTCGGTCCACGCGCTCCGCGCCGTAATTGCTCAACTTCTCTCCGTGATAGTAGGCGTATGAAGAAAACGGCGTCGGAATCGCGCCGATCGCCTTGATTCTCCGGATAAGATCGTCGTTGATGACGGTGCAATGCTCCAGCCGGAAACGCGGATCTTTTCGCGGGCCTTCGCGTTGCAGACGTTCATAGACGCGCAACGCCTGATCGATCACGCCGTCGCCGTTGGCGTGGCTCGCAATCTGCCATCCCGCCAGATGCGCCTTGCGCGCAGCATTATACATCTCCTCTTCACCAATCACCAGAATTCCGTAATCGTTCGGCCGGCCGACGTAAGGTTCGGAGAGTCGCGCGGTGCGTTCGGAAATCGAACCGTCCAGCGTCAGCTTCATCGCTCCCACGCGCACCCATTCATTGCCGAGACCCGTGCGGATGCCCGCCGCGATCATTCTGTCGATGTACTGCGCCCGGATCAGGCAATAAATCCGGGTCTGCAAGTCGCCTGTTTCATAGGCATCCTGATAAGCGAGCAGATCCGCGGGCGAGCCGCCCGCGTCATGCGCGGAAGTCACGCCCGCCCGCGCCAGCATTTGCGTGATCAGTTTCACGCCTTCGCGCCGTTCCGCCCGGGTAGCTGTAGACGGCATCTTGGCGCGGAACGGTTCGTTCCCCCGGTCCATCACGCGCCCAGTCAACTTGCCGTCCGGTGAGTGCTCGAACGCGCCGCCCTTGGGATCGGGCGTCTTATCGTTGACATCGGCCTTGTTCAGCGCCGCCGAATTCACGAACGCGGTATGCCCGCCGCGATGGCGGATGAACACCGGATGATTGGGCGCCGCTTCGTCCAGATCCTTCCGATTGATGGCCCGGCCTTCGGCCATCTTGGTGTCATCATACTTGAAGCCCAGAACCCATTCGCCCGGAGCGGTCTGGCCGGCGCGCTTGTGAACAGCTTGCTTGATGGCTGCAATCGAAGGCAGATCGGCATCGACGTTCTTCAGATGCTCCAATCCGGAACTCGCGACGTGCATATGCGCGTCGATGAAGCCGGGCAGCGCGGGGAAATTGCCCAAGTCCCCGCGCTTTGTGCGCGCTGTCGCCAACGCACTGATTTCGGCGTTCGTACCAACGGCAAGAAAGCGGCCGCCCGCGATCGCCACGGCCTCAGCCCGCGGATTCGCGGCGTCCATGGTGTGAATCACACCATTCAGCAGGATCAGTTCGGGCTCGGTTGGCTTGGCGGATACCGCCGCCGCGCTCAACAGCCCGGCAAATTCACGACGAGTCAACTGTCCCAAAATCTACTCTTCCGAACCGATATGCAAATCTCGAGCCTCGAGAATCTCCTCTTCCGCTTGCAGCCAATCGTCGACTTCCGACCCGGCTTCGTTGCCCCGGCGAATGTAGAGTTCATAGGCCCGCTGGCGGATCTGTTCCTCGAGGGGAAGATCTTCGGATGCAGGTTCTTTTGCGCGTGCTGGTGCTGGCATATAACCTCCCTCCCGAAGATCACGCTATCACAGATGCACCCACGCCGGATTAATAGAGGCTGCGGAAAAAGTCTCTGTTGCCGTGCCTCAAGCCCACCGGCTGAAGCCTGTGCCACGCAGGTTCAGCAAGTTACGAGTGCCAGGTGGCACAAGCTTGAGCCTGTGAGGACTTTTTCCGCAGCCTCTAATACACGGCGCGCTGGGCTTCACGGGATTTTGCCGCCATGGAAAAGCGCGGTTCGGTTGTGCCCCGGCCTTCCAACAGTCCGGCGACGTATTCGCCTACCATCGGTCCGTGCTTGAATCCGTGACCCGACCCACCGCCCACCAGCCAAACATGCTCGAACTCCGGATGCCGGTCGATCAGAAAATCTCCATTGCACGTGTTCTCGTATTGGCAAACGCGCGAATCGATCACCGGCGCGCCGGCCAATGCCGGGAAACGTTGCGCGAGGAAAGCCCGCACCTCGTCCAAGCCGTGCGCCACGCGGTCGTCCGTGTCCGGATCGATCGCCGGTCCATGCCGGTCGAAGCCAAGCTTCAGGCCGCGATTCTCGAGATCCGGCAAAGCGTAGGCCCCGAGTTCGTCAGTGAAGTCAATCCACACGGGCATCCGCGGCGGGGCGAATCTGCGGTCGCCCGGCGGCGTGCCGAAGAACAACACCTCCTGACGCGTGGGGCGGATGCGGCCCCCCAGGATATCCGGGAAGATCTTCGGCAGTCAGGGCCCACAGGCGTAGACGAAGTCGTCCGCTCGCAGCGCTTGGCCCGCTTTCGTCCGTACTTGGCCTCGCTCGGGAGCCAATACCGCCTCGCGAAAGTAATCCACTCCGTTGCGGATCGCCTCTTCAACCACGGCGCGCACCGCTCTCCGCGCGAGCAACGCTCCGCTTTCCGGCTCGAAGATCCCCATTCGCTCGGAAGAAAACCGGATCTGCGGAAATCTGGCCTGCAATTCCGCTGGAGACAGCGCTTCGAACGGCACGCCGCACTTTTGGAGCGTGGCCTGTGTCTCGGCCGCGGCCGGATCGCCTGGCGGCGGAGTCCACAGCACGCCCGTCTGCTCGAAGAGATCGGGTTGTTTCCCTTGTTCGAACAGTTCCATCCAAAGCTGGCGGGAGCGCATGGCCCAGCGCGTGTAGATTTCGTGTGGGCCGTAACCCATGCGCAAGACGCGCGATCCGTCGCCGGAGCTGGCGCGGCTGTTGGCGGCGCCATAGGCATCCAGCAGCGCGACCGACCTTCCCGCGCCGATCACCGCCACATCGTACGACTCAGTACTCACGTTCTTACTCACGTATCGAGAAACCGCTTGCTTACGCGCGCGGCTCGGTTCAGAGCCACTACCGTGAGGGAGTCGTCGGGCTGGATACTCAACCAATCGCGGCGCCCTTCGCTTGCGCGCTCGCGCGCCGATAAGCCAGTTCTGCGGCCGCGACATCCTCCACCGCCATGCCCAGCGACTTGAAAATCGTGATCTGCTCCGCATCCGTGCGCCCGACCTTCGGATCCGCGGCCACTTCACCCAGCTCGGCAGCAATATGATCCTCGCCGAACCGTCCCTCCCGAATGCCCTGCACCACATCGCCGGATTCTTTGAGCGCGGCGGCGCGCGAATCTACAACCAACCGTGCGCGGGCCACCAGCGCCGGATCCATCTCGCGCTGGTTCGGACGGCATGCGCCCACCGAAAGCACACATGCGCCCGGCATCACCCAGGCGTCCTGAATCACCGGCGTATTCGAAGCCGTCACCAAGGCGATGACATCCGCGCCGCGCACCGCGTTCTCGGCGCTCTCCGCGGCCCGCACCGGAAAACCGCTGGACTCAGTTACGAATCGCCTCACGTTCGCCGCTGTCGGACTCCAGCAGCGGATATCCGTAAACTTCCGCACCAAGGTGAGCGCCTCCAGGTGACTCCGCGCCTGTACTCCAGAACCGACGATCGCCAGCACAGCAGCGTCCTTGCGAGCGAGGTATCTCGCTGCGACGGCTGATGCAGCGCCCGTTCGCGCCTCGGTGATGAAGCGGCCGTCCATGACGGCGAGCAATGCGCCAGTGGTTGGGTCGAGCAGAACGATCGTGGCCAAGTGGGTGGGCAGCCCCTGGTTCGAGTTGCCGTGAAACACGGTAACCAACTTGGCGCCCATCGCGGGCGTCGAGCCGAGAAACGCGGGCATCGAAGCGAAGAAGCCTCCCGGCGTTTCGAGCACAGTCCGCACGGGCTGAGTCACCTTTCCAGCCGAGAAGGCCACCACGGCGGCCTCAATCGCATCCACCAACCTCGCCATCGGTAGGACGGCGCGCACGTCCGCTTCGCTCAGCCAGATCGCCATGACAGACAGTTTGACACAACAGCGGACCTCGGGACAGCCTACTGGAACAGTGAGCCATATTACTCCAAAGAACACGCCCGGCGGTGGGTCAACGTGCATCTAGTTCTTTATGTTTGACTTAGATCGGAGGTCAGAGGCGTCAGGCATTCGCTCGCCGCTGAGAGACGGACGTGCCGGTCAATAAGGAGAGGCTTTAGTACTAGTACGGGCCCCAGGAACTGGCTATCGGCTAGTCAACAAAAGCCCTTGAATCTTATTGCGTTGAGTAGTAAACTTGATAGTGGTTAGCGTCACTGACCGCCGGCAAGGAGGGATGTGCCGAGCGGCTGACGTCAACCACGCGGATGATCTCGGAGGAGGGTGACAATGAGCAAATTCTTACTGTTGTTTCTGGCGTGCCTGATATTGGTTTCGCCAGTGTTTGCCGGACCGATGCAGTGCCCGGCCGGAGCGTACACGCTTTATCTCGTCGCAAACTTCAGTTGTACGATAAACGGAAATCTGACGTACACCAATTTCGCCGGCGGCAACGGAACCGGAAATCCGACTGGCGTTGCGATTCCCGCTAGCTCCATCACGGTGACGCCGATCACTACGCCCGGCAATGAAGGTTTCCAGTTCTCCAGCGGCTGGAACGTCACAACCAACCAGGACGGCACCAGCAGTTTCCAGGATAACTTGCTCACCTTCGTCGTGATCGGTTCTCTGAACGACCTGCATCTCACCTTCAACGGCGCATTCCAGGGAACCGGTGTAGCCGGCGTGGCGGAGGGTTTCTGCCTCAATCAGACCACTGGTACGGCCGGATGCCCGCAAGGCAGTTCGGGGGTGCTCAACGTGACCAATCCGCCGGGGATCTTCAATTCCGATCTCACCTTTACCGGCTCGGTTACGTCGATTTCGATTGCCAAGGACATCAACGTAACTTCTGGCGTCAATGGCAGGGCATCCATCTCACAAGTGATCAATACCTTCTCCACCCTCTCCACGCCTGAGCCGCTGTCGTTCGTTCTGCTCGGCTCCGGGTTGCTGGGTCTGGGGTTGCTGCGCAAGCGGTTCTACAAGCGCTAGAAGCGGGCATAGACAAGTTCACCCCCTCCTAAGCGAGGAGCGCCAGAATGTTGCGTTCCGCCGCAAAACGGGTTATCAAGCGCCCGCGTAGTGCTACCACGAAGTCTTGCCGGTGTGGATCTAATTTAACATCTCTTTTGTTATGTGTAACTTAAGATGGAAGCTACATCGCGCAAGCTGCGCATGTCGACTCAAGCACGAGGTCCCCTTGCCGGCGGAGAGAAATGCTCTAGTACCAGTACCAACTCCGCAAAATCAGGCTGGTAGAGTGCTAAATGCTCCTTGAATGTTGTTGCGGTGAGTAGTAGACTGATATGGTCGATCTAAGGCCCTTGGCGAGGAGGGATGCGCCAGGCGGCTAACGTCGATGATGTCGACTATCTCGGAGGAGGGTGACAATGAGCAAATTCTTACTGTTGTTTCTGGCGTGCCTGATATTGGTTTCACCAGTTTTTGCCGTGCCCATGCAGTGCCCAGCCGGAGCGTACACGCTTTATCTCGTCGCAAACTTCAGTTGTATTATTAACGGAAATCTGACGTACACCAATTTCGCCGGCGGCAACGGAACCGGAAATCCGACTGGCGTTGCGATTCCCGCTAGCTCCATCACGGTGACGCCGATCACTACGCCCGGCAATGAAGGTTTCCAGTTCTCCAGCGGCTGGAACGTCACAACCAACCAGGACGGCACCAGCAGTTTCCAGGATAACTTGCTCACCTTCGTCGTGATCGGTTCTCTGAACGACCTGCATCTCACCTTCAACGGCGCATTCCAGGGAACCGGTGTAGCCGGCGTGGCGGAGGGTTTCTGCCTCAATCAGACCACTGGTACGGCCGGATGCCCGCAAGGCAGTTCGGGGGTGCTCAACGTGACCAATCCGCCGGGGATCTTCAATTCCGATCTCACCTTTACCGGCTCGGTTACGTCGATTTCGATTGCCAAGGACATCAACGTAACTTCTGGCGTCAATGGCAGGGCATCCATCTCACAAGTGATCAATACCTTCTCCACCCTCTCCACGCCTGAGCCGCTGTCGTTCGTTCTGCTCGGCTCCGGGTTGCTGGGTCTGGGGTTGCTGCGCAAGCGGTTCTACAAGCGCTAGAAGCGGGCATAGACAAGTTCACCCTCCTAAGCGAGGGGCGGAGAAGGTTGCGTCCCTCGCTTATTGTGTTTCTAGGCCTTCCTGAGTTTGTCCAATACCGATCTCGGGATGTTGAGCTGACCGTTCACTCCTGTACCAAGCGCAACCCGCGGCTTGGCATCGCCATGGAAGTCCGAGCCACCGCTTACCGCCAATGCGTACTTCTTGGCGATCCTCGCATAACGCTCCACGTCGGAAGGCTGATGGTCGGAATGATAAACCTCGATACCGCCTAATCCGGCATCCCGCAACTCCCCGATCAAGGCGGCTTCAGCGTCCGGGTCCCGGACACCCAGTCGAACCGGATGCGCCAGCACCGCCAGCCCACCGGCTGCGATGATCTGTTGAATGCCCATCGCAACGTGCGGCCCCTGGCGTTCCACGTAGGCAGGAGCAGACTCGCCCAGGTATTTGCGAAAGGCTTCCTCCGAGTTCGCCGCATAGCGCTTTTGAACCAGCACGCGCGCAAAGTGCGGCCGGCCGGTCAGCGTGCGTCCGATCCGTTCCACTTCGCTCAACTCGATTTCCACACCCATGGCCTGCAGCCTTGCGGCGAGGCGCAAGTTGCGATCCCGGCGCGCCGCCAGCAATTCCTGGAGCCAGGTTCGGAATTCGAACGAGGGCGGATCTTTGAGAAAATAGCCGAGCAGATGAATAGCCCGGCGCCGCTCGCCCGCCATGCGCGTGTTCACCTCGATGGCGCACACCAGATCCAGGCCCTGCGCGCGCGCGGGCCGTACCGCTTGATCGTAGCCGGCGAACGTATCGTGATCCGAGATCGCCAGCGCCTCGAGTGGAAGCGCAAGCGCCCGCTCAACAAGCTCCAGCGGTGTAAGCGTGCCATCCGATTCGTTGGTGTGGGTATGCAGGTCGATCATAGCGCCAGTCGCCTCAGCCGCAACGCGTTGGCGATGACCGACACGGAGCTTAATGTCATGGCCGCGCTGGCGATTATCGGGCTCAGCAAGAGGCCGAAAAACGGGTACAGAATACCGGCCGCCACGGGAACGCCAATCGTGTTGTAGATGAATGCGAAGAAAAGGTTCTGCCGGATGTTGCGCATGGTGGCTTTGCTGAGAGCGCGCGCGCGAACGATCCCGCGAAGATCTCCCTTTACCAGCGTAATGCCGGCGCTCTCCATGGCGATATCGGTTCCCGTGCCCATCGCGATACCCACATGTGCGCGCGCAAGCGCCGGTGCATCGTTAATGCCGTCGCCGGCCATGGCAACAATCCGTCCTTGAGCTTGAAGGCCGGCGACCGCATCCGCCTTGGCGTCCGGAAGGACTTCGGCGTGTACTTCGTCGATACCCAACTTCCCGGCCACTACCTGGGCCGTGATCCGGTTATCGCCGGTAAGCATCACAATTCGGATCCCGTCTCGATGCAGGCTCCGGATGGCGTCGCGGGCGGATTCTTTAATCGGATCGGCGATGCCTAGCAGCCCGGCCGCGCGCCCGTCGACGCTGACATACACCACGGTTTGGCCGTCGCGCAGCAATTCACTCGCTCGATCGAGCAGCCCCGCATGCGGTGTGTTGCCGACTGAAACCGCGTGTCCATCCACAATTCCGCTGACGCCCTGTCCGGTCACGGAGTGAAAATCATCGGCCTTCGACAGCGTGAGCTTCCGCTCCAACGCGCCGTTCACGATGGCCGCAGCCAACGGATGCTCGCTCATCCGTTCGACACTCGCCGCCAGGCGCAGAACCTCCGGATCTCCAGCCGCGACCAGCTTAGGCTTTCCTTCCGTCAGAGTGCCGGTCTTATCAATGACGAGTGTGTTGACTCTTTGGAGTGTTTCGAGCGCCTCGGCATCGCGGATCAGCACGCCTGCGCTCGCCGCCCGCCCGGTGCCCACCATGATCGACATGGGCGTGGCCAATCCCAGCGCGCAAGGACACGCGACGATCAACACCGCAACGGCGTTTACCAGCGCGTAAGCCATGCGCGGCTCCGGCCCCCAAATGGCCCAAGCAATGAACGTACCGGCCGCTACCAAAATCACTGCCGGAACGAACCGGGAGGCGACCAAGTCGGCCAGACGCTGGATGGGCGCGCGAGAGCGCTGAGCTTGGCTCACCATCTTGACGATTCGCGCCAGCAAGGTGTCGGCTCCGACGCGCTCGGCGGTCATCGTGAACGAGCCGGTCCCGTTCACCGTGCCGCCCGTCACGCGGCTGCCGGCGACTTTCTCGACCGGGATCGGCTCGCCGGTAATCATCGATTCGTCCACCGCGCTCGCCCCTTCCACCACGACGCCATCCACCGGCACGCGCTCCCCCGGCCGTACTCTTAGCCGATCGCCGATGCGCACTCGCTCGAGCGGGACATCTTCTTCCGCGCCATCCGCGCGAATTCGCCGCGAATTTTTGGGAGTCAGGCCGAGCAGCGACTTGATCGCGGCGCCGGTTTGGCTCCGCGCCCGCAACTCCAGAACCTGGCCAAGCAACACCAAGGCGACAATCACCGTAGCAGGTTCGAAGTAGACCGCAACATCGCCACCGTGCTCGCGGAAGGAATCCGGGAAGATGCCCGGTGCGGCCGTTGCGACGGCGCTGTAGACATACGCGGCTCCCGTGCCCGTGGCGATTAGAGTGAACATATTCAGGCTGCGGTTTACGATGGAGGCCCAGCCACGCTGGAAAAGTGGCCAGCCTGCCCACAGCACCACGGGAGTGGAGAGTGCGAACTCCAACCAGGGCAAGTGCGCGCGCAGGTACATCGACACCAGCAGCGCAGCGGCGCACGGTACGCTGAACCAGAACCTGCGCCGCATGTCCCGATATTCCGGGTTGACCTCGTCCTTGGTGGCCGCGGTAAAGGAGACCGGCTCCAGCGCCATTCCACACTTCGGGCACGCTCCCGGACCGATCTGGCGTACCTCGGGATGCATCGGACAGGTGTATTCCACGTCTGAAGCCTCGAGCTTAGCCGCGGGACGGAGATACTTTGCCGGATCGCTTTCGAACTTCGCGACACAACCTTTCGAGCAGAAGTAATAGGTGCGGCCCTCGTGGGACGATGTGCCCGCGGCGCGCTGCGGATCAACGGTCATGCCGCACACCGGATCGATTGCTCCGGTTGGCTTTTGGATGATCGGGAACATGCTTCTACTAATAGGGTACCTGCGAGGAAGATTGCTGCGATAATTCTTGCGATGGCCCCGGCGCGCGTCTTTCGGCTCTTCCCCATCACCGTTGCTCTGCTGACGCTTTTGGTGTTCTTGGCGGCACTCCGGAATGACTTCGTCAATTGGGACGATGTAACGAGTTTTCTCAACAACCCCGGCTATCGAGGCTTGGGTTGGGCTCAGCTCAAATGGATGTGGACCACGCACCTCATGGGCCGCTACATTCCCATCACCTGGATGACTCTCGGGCTGGATTACGCGATCTGGGAAATGGATCCTTTCGGTTACCACTTGACCAGCATCCTGTTTCACGCCGTCAACGCGTTGCTCTTCTACTTCGCCGCACTCGCAGTCCTCCGTGCCGCCACGGCGGCGAGTTCGCAAGATTTGAGATCGAAGCTTCCCATCGGAGCGTTCTTTTCGGCACTCGTTTTTGGATTGCATCCCTTGCGCGTGGAGTCCGTGGCGTGGGTGACGGAGCGGCGCGATGTGGTGTGCGGGCTGTTCTTTCTGCTTGCAATCCTGGCCTACTTGCGCCGTTTTCCGGATGAACCCGGGCAACCCCCGCGGCGAAAGTATTATTGGGCCTCCCTCGCCTGCTTCGTTCTGGCGATCCTTTCCAAAGAAATAGCGGTAACGCTGCCTCTGGTCTTGCTGATTCTGGACGTTTATCCGCTGCGAAGACTGCCTGGAGCGCGTACGGTCTGGCTCGAAAAGCTCCCCTTCCTCGCAATCGGCATCGCGGACGGCGCGCTCGCTCTGTATGTCGGAAGCCGCGAGTCGATCGCCGCATCGGTTGCTCATGTGGGATGGTTCTCGCGTTTCGCAATCAGCCTGTACGGCTTGGCCTTTTATCTCTGGAAGACGGTAGCGCCCATCCACCTGTCGCCGTTTCATGCGTTGACCGCGCACCGCATGGATCCCCGGGCTTTGCCCTTCCAACTCAGCGCGGCGGTTGTCGTATTGGTCACTGCGGCGGCGTGGGGCCTTCGCCGGAAACTTCCCGCTTTGCTTGCCGTCTGGGTTGCGTACACAATCACGCTTCTGCCCGTGGTAGGGATTTTTCAAAATGGCTGGCAGATCACCGCCGATCGGTACAGTTACCTGGCTTGCCTCGGTTGGGCGCTGCTGGCGGGAGCCGGTCTGCTCGCCGCTTTCGCCGCCTGGGGACAAGTAGGCAAGTGGATATTGTCGCTCGCCGCCGCAAGCGCAATCGGTGCGCTCGGATTTCTAACCTGGCAACAGACACAGGTCTGGCGAAGCTCGGAGACGCTTTGGGCCTACTCGCTCGCCGTCGACCCGTCGTCCGTCGCCTTCAACAATCTCGGCGAAATGTTCTCCGAACAAGGCGATGTTGTCACCGCGCTGGAGTACTACCGCCAAGCGGTTCAAATGGATCCCGAGAATACGCAAGCGCACAACAATCTGGGAATGGCGCTGCTCCAATTGGGCGATTGGGAGGCAGCCGAGCGCGAATTTCAAACGGCGCTGAAACAATGGCCGGCATTTGCAAATTCGCACTTCGGCTTGGCGTGCGCTCTGATGAAGCAGGGCAAGCTGGACGAAGCCATCGATCATTTCCGAACGGCCTTGAACATCAATCCCGGTTACACGGCCGCACGGCATAATCTGGAAGAAGCCCTGGAGTTGAAGACCAGATCGCCGCGCCCGGAGTCCCCGCGATGACGCTCCAGCGCGCTTGTCGATACTTCCCGCTCGTGGTAGCTCTGTTGACTCTCACCGCCTTCCTGCCGGCCCTGCGCAACGAGTTCGTGAGCTGGGACGACGTGCCGAATCTCGTGCTCAATCCCTCTTATCGTGGCCTGGGCTGGACGCAAATCAAATGGATGTGGACATCTCAAATGATCGGCCGCTACGTCCCGGTGACGTGGATGACGTTGGGCTTGGATTACACAATCTGGGGGATGAACCCGTTCGGCTATCATCTGACCAGCATCCTGTTGCATGCGGCGAATGCCGTGCTGTTCTATTTCCTGGCTCTCGCGATTCTCGCAGCCGCGAATCGAAACAACGGGGAACGCCGGACGACAATTCGTTATGGAGCGCTCTTCGCGGCGTTGCTCTTCGCCGTACATCCGCTGCGCGTGGAATCGGTCGCGTGGGTAACCGAGCGGCGCGACGTCGTATCGGGAATGTTCTACCTGTTGTCGCTTCTGGCCTACGTACGCGGGGTGGGCGATCCTCCGTCCTTAGGAATCCGGCGAAAATACTATTTCGCCAGCTTCGGTTTCTTCGTTCTGGCGGTTCTGTCAAAGGAAATCACCGTGACACTACCGCTGGTGTTGCTGATTCTGGACTGGTATCCTCTCGGCCGGCTCAAAGGCGCGCCGCGGGGCTGGATCGCGCTGCCTCTGCGAACGGTGTGGATCGAAAAGATCCCATTCCTTGCCGTGAGTCTCGCCGATGGCGTTGTGGCCCTGGTAGTGGGAACGCGTCACAACATCAACACGGCCCCCGCGGGCTTCGGCTGGTTGCCTCGCATCGGAGAGTCTATCTACAGCCTGGCTTTCTATGTGTGGAAGACCCTGGCGCCTCTCCACCTCTCGCCTTTTTATCCGTTCACGACGCACAAAGTAGACCCTGCGGGCGCTCCGTTGGCAGCCAGCATCGCATTCGTGTTGCTCGTGACTGTGGCGGCGTTCGGATTGCGGCGGAGATTCCCTGGCTTGTTGGCGGTGTGGCTGGCATACGCAATCACGCTGGCTCCGGTGATGGGGATCGTATATAACGGGCTGGAAATTACCGCCGATCGCTACAGCTATCTGCCCTGTCTCGGTTGGGCGCTGCTTGGGGGCGTCATAATCGGCAAGTGCAGCACATCGACGCGAACGCCACCGGCAAGATCGTTGGCTCCCGCGATCGGTGCGCTCGCGGTTGTCGTTCTCGGCTTGATCACCTGGTTTCAAGTTCAGGTCTGGCGCGATTCAGAGACGCTTTGGACTTATGCTCTCGAAACCGAGCCATCGTACCTGGCATACACCAGTTTCGGCTCTGTTCTCATGGACCGAGGCGATTATCTTTGGGCCTGCGACAACTTCCAGCGCGCGATTGCAATGAAGCCCGATTACTGGCTCGCCCACTTCGACCTGGCCAGTTGCCGCGGCAGCCTGGGACGATGGAATGAAGCGGCACCCGAGTATCGAATCGCCTTGGGCCTCCCGGGTTTGGGACATAGCGAAGCGGATGTGGAGAACGCTTTGGGTTGGGCGCTGATGATGGACGGCAAACTGGACGAAGCCATTCCTCACTTCCAGCAGGCCCTCAAGCTCCGGCCGGGCTATGAAAACGCTCGCAGCAACCTTGAGCTGGCGTTGCTGAAGAAGGGTGGGCGATGACCCTGCGGAAATTAGCCGCGCCCTGGGCGGTTGTCGCGCTGGTATTGATGCTGACGGCGGCGATTCGCGTTCGCCTGCTGAATATACCGCTGGAACGCGACGAGGGCGAGTATGCCTACGCGGGACAATTGATTCTCGAGGGTGTTCCACCTTACCAGTTGGCCTGGAACATGAAATTGCCCGGCACCTATGCCGCGTATGCCGCGATCATGGCGGCGTTTGGGCAGAGCACGGCTGCAATCCATCTGGGGCTGCTGCTCATCAACGCCGGCGCGATCGTTCTCGTATACCTGATCGGCAGGCGCCTCTTGAATCCCTTGGCCGGGCTCGCGGCCTGCGCCTGCTACGCGCTGCTCTCCACCAGCGCGAGCGTGTATGGGACCCAGGCGCATGCCACGCACTTCGTCGTATTACCCGCGCTCGCGGCGACGCTGCTTTTGTTGAAAGCTGTCGATTCCGGCCACTCCGCGACGCTCTTTTGGAGTGGGCTGCTATACGGACTTGCCTTTGTCATGAAACAGCACGGCATTTTCTTCGCCCTCTTCGGAGGGCTGTATCTTATTTGGCGGCGGCAACCATGGCGGAAGCTCCTGTTGTTCGCGGTTGCGGCGGCTGCGCCGTTTGGGATCACTTGTTTCATTCTCTGGCGGCTCGGCGTGTTTCCAAAGTTCTGGTTCTGGGTCTTCCATTATGCGAGCACCTACGCAACCGAAGTATCCTTGTCGCTCGGCGCAACCGTGTTTGCAAAGAAAGCTCCGGTGGTGATCCGGCCCAATCTTCTGCTGTGGCTGCTGGCCGTTGCAGGCGCCGTCCTGATTTATCGAAGCAAAGAAAACCGCCGGGTTGCGACATTTCTTCTCAGCTTCCTTCTGTTCTCGTTCTTAGCCGTTTGCCCGGGACTGTACTTCCGCGAGCATTACTGGGTCTTGATGCTGCCGGCTGTAGCCTTGTTGTCCGGAGCAGCCGTCGCCGCAGCGGATCGGATCGTTCCAAACCGGCTTGCACCCTGGCTTTTCGCCGCCATCCTCATGTGCTCGGTCTTCGTGCAGCGCCTCTTTTTTTTCCACATGAATCCGATGCAAGCCTGCAAAGCCATGTATGGAGCCGGTCCCTTCCCCCAGGCCGTGGAGATTGCCGCATATATTCGCGACCATACAACCAAGGATGCCCGTATCGGCGTGCTTGGCTCCGAGCCCGAGATTAATTTCTACGCCGGCCGGCGCTCGGCATCCGGATTTCTGTATACGTATCCTATGATGGAACTACAACCGTACGCCGTGGCGATGCAGCAACAGTTTGTTCATGACCTGGAAAGTACGCGCCCGGAGTACGTGGTCTCGGTCGACATGCAGGACTCCTGGCTGCGCTCGTCGGCGTCCGTGAATCTGATTTTCGAATGGTGGAAAGCGTATGGCCGCGCCCATTACGAGAAAGTAGGAGTCGTCGATCTGGTCACGTCCGATGAGACCGATTACTACTGGGACGAAGCCGCGGCTGGCTACGCGCCGGATGCCACTCCAAACCTGATCGTCTACCGCCGAAGGGAATCGAAACCGGCAGCATCCTCGCGATGAACGCCCACCGAGTTTTTCGAATCTTCCCCGTCACCGTGGCTCTGTTGACGCTGCTGATCTTTCTGCCGGCGGTGCGCAACGACTATGTCAACTGGGACGACCAGGCGAATTTTCTGAACAATCCCGACTATCGAGGCTTAGGCTGGCCGCAACTCGGCTGGATGTGGACCACGACCTTGGGCGGGCGTTACATTCCTCTCACCTGGATGACTCTGGGACTGGATTACACGATCTGGGAAATGGACCCGTTCGGCTACCATTTGACCAGCGTTTTGTTCCACACCGTGAACGCGGCACTGTTCTATTTCGTCGCGCTTGCTATCCTGCAGGCCGCGATGCGTGGAAGTTCGGATGCCATGCGGCAACGGATTCCGATCGGAGCGTTCTTTGCCGCGCTCGTCTTCGCGCTGCATCCGTTGCGCGCGGAGTCCGTGGCGTGGCTGACCGAGCGGCGAGACGTTGTATCGGGGATGTTCTATCTGCTTGCGATGCTGGCCTATCTACGCCGCTTCCCGGATGAGCCGGAGCGCCCAATGCGTCGGAGATACTATTGGGCCAGTTTTACGTTTTTCGTGATGGCCGTCCTCTCCAAGGAAATTACCGTCACGCTGCCGCTGGTCTTGCTGATCCTGGACGTATGTCCGCTGCACAGGTTGAGTGGTTCGCCGGTGCGATGGTTCCGGACAAGCGAAGCGAGAAAGGTGTGGCTGGAGAAACTTCCATTCCTGGCGATCGGCATGGCGGATGGCGCCCTGGCTTTATATATTGGAGCGCAGCAACATTTGACCGCGACACTCACGGCTGTAAACGGGTTTTCCCGGTTCGCGATCTGTATCTACGGTCTGGCTTTCTATTTCCGGAAAATGCTCGCGCCGCTGCACCTCGCCGCTCTCTACGCGCTGAATACGCACAGAGTAGATCCTAATGCCTTGCCATTCCAACTCAGTACGGTGGTTGTCATATTAGTCGGCGCCGCGGCCATCCTTTTCCGCCGAAAAGCTCCGGGATTTTTGGCCGCTTGTCTGGCGTATACCGTCACGCTGGTGCCGGTTCTGGGGATCTTTCATAATGGCCTGCAGATCACAGCGGACCGGTACAGCTATCTCGCGTGCCTCGGCTGGGCGATCCTGGCCGGAGGCGGCCTTCTGGCCCTTTGGAAGGATGCACGCATGCGGCGGGCCGCTGCCATCGCCGCCGTGTTGATCATTTGCTTTTTAAGCGCTCTGACTTGGCGTCAGGTTGGATTCTGGCGCGACTCTGAAACGCTGTGGACGCACTCCCTTGAAGTTGAGCCATCGGCGGTCGCGCATGACAACCTGGGCCTGGTGTACTCGGCGCGCGGCGACTTGGCCGGAGGCCTGGAACAGTACCGCGCGGCCCTCGAAATCGATTCCGACCACGACAACGCTCACAACAACCTGGGAACCTCATTGCTGCTGCTCGGCGATTCCGAAGAAGCCTTGCACGAGTTTCAAAAAGCCTTGAAGATCAATCCGAGGATGGCAAGCGCTCAGACCGGCTGGGGCGAGGCTCTGGTAAAGCAAGGCAAGGTGGACGAAGCCATCGAGCATTTCCGGCTGGCGTTGCAGCTCGATCCGGCGTATAAGCCAGCTCAAAAGGATCTGCAACAAGCCCTGGAAAAACCTAAGTAGCACGTCACTTCCCCTTGAGGCGCATCCGCATGTACACGTTGAATCCCGCCGGATGGTCCCCATAGAACGGTTTGATGGCGGCGGGTGTCTGGTAAGCCGTGAAGTTTGCACCGATGCCGGTCTGGGCACCGTGAAACGTACCGATATCGCGAGTGTAGCCGAGCGTATAGGCGCCGATCCGAAAGCTGCTCCCGGCTGTGCGCGCCAGGCGCTCCTCGACTTCCGGCCGATCGCTGAACAGTTCGTCTTTGTCCACCAGTTCGATGCGGCCCGTGAAAAAGTTCTTGCGCCGGAACGGCACAACCGACTCCAGCAGGTAGGAATTCGAATCGCGATGATCCAGCGTCTTGTGATTGCGGCCCCAGATCAAACTGGTCGACCAGCTGGAGCCCTGCATCGGCCGCGTGTAGTGAATCGACGCCGTGGAGCGGACCACGTCGCCCGGCTCCTGCCGCTCGGGCCGCGCCAATCTTCCCACGGAGACTTGCGCCATCCAGTTCTTGGCCGGAAAAACCGACAAACGCGTGGACCAGGAGTTCATGGGGCCATAGTCGATGTTCCATCGGTTCTCATTCGGCTCGGTTCCATAGAAACCGCTCGCCTCCAGCCGGATTTTCTTGTGCAAGACGCCCACCGTCAGCACTTCGTTCGCGATATGCGTGGAGTCCTGCCAGTGGTGCGAGAGAGTAGCCTGCGGCAATTCCGCCGCCGACGCTCGATGCGGATATGCGACCGGGCCGAGAGCGGGATCGCCAACGGGAGCGAAGTAAATCTGGAAAGTCGTGTGTTCGCTGAGCGGGTAGGCGTAGTGAATTCCCATGCCCATGATGAAATCGTGCGGATGCTGCGCATCCACCAGCGGTTTGCCGTAGGCCGTCTCGCCGGTTTGAAAAAGTTCGGGAAAGCGGCGATCCGTGATCGTCGCGGGCTCGAGGCTGAGCATCAACTGAAACATGAAACTGCCTCGCCCCGCCTTGTGGGTGGCGGCGAGCATGCCCCAATTCGTCGAATAGAATTTGTCATGGCCACGCGGCCCGGTCTGTTGCGTGTCGACGAGATAAGCCTGGCCCATGAACATGAGACTCCAGCCTCCCGGAGTCAGCATCAGCATCGGCATGGGCCACGATTGTGGGCTCATGCTGGTGCCTGAAGCCAGGTTCATCAGATAGTCACCGGCCGCATTCATACCTCCCATGTGCATGTGCGACATGTCGTGCGGCTCTTGTGCGCGGGCAGCCGGCAGTAATAGCACCGAGACAACAAGTGTTCGAAACACACTCCACTCCTTTCGAATTGGCCGCGAATAAACGCGAATGAACGCGAATGGAGTCTAGATTCGAAGAGGTGGGGACGCGGCGCCGTTCCAGAGCGGTGACAGCGAAGGATCGGATGCTTCCGTTTCGCCTGGAAGGATTTGCACGGCTACGACCGTCGCAGTCTCAACCAAGATGCACGGAAGGCCAGCGTGGGTGGTCACATCGTGCTGATGCGAACAGTGGCTCGCGTCGGGCTTGCCTTCGGGATGGCAGTGCATGGCGCCTGACGCGCACGCCTGAACGATGCAATGCGCGAAACAATGCACGTTAACCAGCGCCAAAGCGATGGTGAGCAAGATTAGAACTTTGCCCGGCACAAGCCGCATTTTGCTTCAGCTTAGCATGCATTCGCTACAATGGAGTTTTCCGGCCATTCTCTCCCCATGATTCAAACGTTGTTCGGGACCGTACAGCAAGAACCGAACCTGCTGGAGCGGCTCAAGGCGGGCATTCAGAAGACCCGCTCGGGCCTCGTCGACAAGTTGGAGGACGCCATTGCGGGCCGCAAGGAGATCGACGCCGGCGTCCTGGAAGAACTCGAATATGCATTGATCACCGCAGATATCGGCGTGAACACGGCCACCGAAGTTCTCGAGAGCATCCGGCAGCGCGTCGATCGCAAACAAGTCGGGGACGCGCAACAGATCAAGCAGCTCATCGCAGAGCATCTGCTGGAAGTCCTGGAGGCGTCCGAACGGCCTGTGCCGCGCGTCACCGACCCCCCGGCGGTGGTGCTGGTGGTCGGCGTCAATGGTTCGGGCAAGACCACGACCATAGGCAAGCTGGCCGGCCGCTACAAAGCCGAAGGACGCAGCGTTCTGCTCTGTGCCGCCGACACGTTTCGCGCCGCCGCGATCGAGCAGTTGCAAGTGTGGGGCGAGCGCACCACCACGGAGGTGATCCGGCAATCGGCGGGCGCCGATCCCAGCGCGGTCCTGTTCGACGCCCTGCAGGCGGCTAAAGCGCGCAAGATGGATTACGTCATCGTCGATACCGCGGGGCGCCTGCACACGAAGACGAATCTAATGGCCGAACTGGAAAAAATGCGCCGCACTGCCGCGAAAGTGATTCCCTCCGCGCCCCACGAGGTGCTGCTCGTGCTGGATGCAACCACCGGGCAGAACGGGCTGGAGCAGGCGCGCCGTTTCACGGAGTCGAGCGGCGTCACGGGCATCGTGCTCACCAAGCTGGATGGGACGGCGAAAGGCGGCATCGTGGTGGCGATCGCGCGCGAATTGAATCTGCCGATCCGCTACGTTGGAGTCGGCGAGCAAGCCGGCGACCTTCTTCCGTTTGAGCCCGATAAGTTCATCGCTTCGTTATTTGCCGCATGAGAATCCCGCTGATGGATCAGGCGCTGGAGTTGGCCCGGCTGGGCGCCGGACGAACCAGCCCGAATCCGGCTGTGGGCGCCGTGCTGGTGAGCGGCGAGGAGATCGTCGGACGCGGCTTTCACACTTACGCGCAGTCCAAGCACGCCGAGATCGTGGCGCTGGATCAGGCCGGCGCCCGCGCACGCGGAGCGACGCTCTATGTCACGCTCGAACCCTGCGCCCACCATGGCCGCACTCCTCCTTGCGCCGATGCGCTCGCAAACGCGGGTGTGGCACGAGTGATCGCCGCGATGGAAGACCCCAATCCGCTAGTGACCGGCAAGGGATTCCGCCGCTTGCATGAAGCGGGCGTCGCCGTCGAAGTGTTGCCGGAGTACACCGAGGAGGCGTTTCAATTGAATGAAGCCTTCATCCACTCCATGCGCACCGGCCGGCCGCTGGTTACTTTGAAAGCTGCTCTCACCTTGGATGGCAAGATCGCCGCGCCGGAGGACAACACCGGCTGGATTACGAGCGAGCGCGCCAGGGCGCACGTGCAGCAAATCCGCCACCATTCCGACGCCATCCTCACCGGCATCGGCACGGTGCTGGCCGACGATTGCCTGCTGACGGACCGCACGGGGCTGGAGCGCAGCCGACCATTGCTACGGATCGTGGCGGACTCCACGCTGCGCATCCCGATCGATTCCCGAATCGTAGCGAGTTCTAGCGGCGACCTCGCCGTAGTCACGACGTCAGCAGCACCGGAAGACCGCCGCCGCGCGCTCGAATATCGCGGTGTGGGCGTGCTCGTCTTGGATGGCCCTGGCGGACGCACGGACCTTCAGAAGCTCGTGGATCATCTGGCGAGCCAGCAATACCGGTCGTTGCTGATCGAGTCCGGCAGCAAGCTCAATTGGGCGGCGCTGGAATCCGGAGTCGTGGACAAAGTGTTTTTCTATTACGCGCCGAAAATCCTGGGCGGCTTGCATTCTCTTCCGGTCGCCGGCGGTGCGGGCCGGCTGCGGCGCACCGACGCGATCCAGCTCCGCGGCGTGAAGCTGCATTCCATCCCGCCGGACGAATTCGCGGTGGAAGCCTACCTGGAGAAATGACGTGTTTACGGGAATCGTTGAAGAAACCGGCACGATAGCAGCGGCCGGCGCGCGTATGAACGTGAAGTGCCGCGTGGTGCTCGAAGACATGCAGGCAGGCGCAAGCATCGCGGTGAACGGAGTGTGCCTGACAGCGGTGAAAGTTGGGCGCGATGGATTCTGGTGCGATCTTTCGCCCGAAACGCTGGCGCGCACCAACTTGGGCGCGCTGCGGGAAGGCTCGTTCGTAAATCTCGAGCGGCCCGCCGCCGTCGGCGATCGCCTGAGCGGCCACATCGTGCAAGGCCACGTCGACGGAACCGCGGACTTCGTCTCCCTCGACCCGCTCCCGGACGGAAACTGGTGGCTCAAAGTTCAGATTCCAGGGGAACTTGACCGCTATGTCATTCACAAGGGATCGATAACGCTGGACGGCGTCAGCCTGACAGTAGCATTACTCGATCAAAACAGTCTGGGCGTTGCAATCATACCGTACACGTATCAAAACACGATCATTCGGGATTATCGGGTGGGTCAGAAGATCAATGTGGAAGTGGATATGGTTGGGAAATACGTTGAGAAGTTCCTTGGTTCATTGGTTCCTTAGTTCCTTGGTTCTTTTCGCGTCATTTGAAAGGTAGTGGATGAAACCGCCGATCATGTGGGCGACTCTCACCGCTATAGTATGCAGGTCTTCAAACTCCTTGGCTGTTAGATAGTCCAGATCGATAGCGACATACAGGTGGCTTTGTGTTTCCAGGGCCGATGCGTGAGAGATCCAAAGAAAACGGATCATTTCGGCTTTGCTTCCGCGGCCGAACCCTTCAGCGATGTTTGCCATGACGGAAACGGACGCCTTTCGGACCTTGTCGCGCAATCCGAAATCGCCGGCGAACCTGCCTCGTTTCGAGATCCGGTAGATCTGCCCCGCCAGCAGACGCGCCTCTCTCCAGCTCTCAATCTCCTCGAACCCTCGAATAGTCACACACCGTTAGTGGCCGCACCACCAACAATTTCTCCCCCAAAGCGCGAACCATGGAACCAAAGAACCAAGGAACTAGAGAACGAGGACTTCAGCCCTCCAATTCATTCTTTATTTCGTCCGCAACTTTCCGGGCTTGTTCGATCGCTCCGATTTCAAAACTGATCGCTCCGACGCGTGGATGCCCGCCGCCGCCGTAACGCTCGCAAATCGTCGCCAGGTTATGCTCCGGAGTCCGCGGAGCCCAGGGGTTCGAACCCACCGAAACCTTGGTTCGGAAGCTCGAGGTGCTTACCGACACGGTGTAAGTCGAGTTCGGAAACAGATAGTACGGAATAAATTTGTTGTAACCTTCCAGGTCCGCGCCGATCAGGTCGAAAAAGATGACGCCGTTCTCGGCATGCGCATGGCTGCGAATGATGTCGATGGATTGAATGTGCCGCTGGTGCAAGGGCGCGTATAACCGCTGGATCTCCGGTTCCAGAATGATCTCGCCGAGCGGTCGATGCCGCATCCAGCGAATGATCTTGTGGATGATTTCGGAACCCTTGGCGCTTTCGATCACCAATGTCAACTGCATCGCGGGCGCGCGCAGCTCCACCGCCTCCTGAGCGTTGGTGTAGCGAGCGCCGTCGATGACGTCGGCCCATTCCACCAACTCCGCCAGATCCGGCGCCTCAAACCCGAACTTCTCGCGGGCGACATGCGCGATGAAAGTCGTGCACGAGCTGAACGCCGGATCGTAGAGCTTTTTCCCGCTGCGGTCTTGCTTGAAGTGTTCGGCATCCTCGGGGCTCAAGAAAGCGCTCTGGTGGTGATCGAACCACCAGGTCAGCCGCGGGTCGGGCGAGTACTTGAAATCGACAATCGCGTTCACATCGCCGTCGAAAAGACCGTCTTCGAAAAGTTGCGATGCTTTGTGCGCCAACCCCGTGAATTCGAACTGCGCGCCGGGAGCGTATCTGCCCTCGTAGAAGCGGCTGAAGAACGCGGCGGCGGCGGCTCCGTCGAAACAGTGGTCGTGATAGAGGATTCTCACCAGCATCAATTCAGTTCCATGAACAACGGGAAAACCCTCTAGCTTGCCTCAAGTGAGGTGGAAAAAGCAAGTGCGAGGTTATGGCCGGGAAAACAAGTAAAATCCCCAGGTAGGGTTTCAGAAGCATTTATAAGAATACCATTGCGTCGCGCGGTGGAAGAAGGATCGCAAACGCTCAGGCAGGACTACTCGACGTTGAATTCGTTGCGCAGCACTTCCAGGTTCTTCTGAGCGAGCGGCTGAAATGGCCCATCGATGGCGGCGCAAAGCTTGCTATACCGCGCCGCCTCCACCGCCCGTGCTCTATCGCGCAGCTCACCCGCCATGGCGTAGTTGTCGTAGCCAAGGTAGAAATATGCGGCGGCAAGCGCCTGGACATTTTCGCGGATGTTGGCCAGCGACGCCCGCAAATACCGGTCCGAGAGGCCGTAGCGCCCCTGCTTGCCGTAGACCACTCCCGCCAACCAGTTGGCCGAGCCTAGATACCTGGCTCGCTTCTTCTCCCAATCCTCCACCGGATAACCATCCGGCGGCGCCTTCTTCTGCATGATTTCCAGCAACCGCAGTGCGTAATTCAACACCCTCGGAAGGTCGCGTTCGCGGCGCATGTGCACGTCCGCCAGCGTCAGAAGATAGTCTTCGTTATTGGGATCGTCCGCCAGGCCTTTTTCCGCCTCTTCCGGTGTGATCGTCGCCTGGTGGATGCGCACGGGCTCTTTCTTGGCGCTGGCGAGAAACTTACTTTGGGGATTACGCGACTCCAACGCTTGCACTATGTCGACCCGCTTCTGCGGATCCGCTTCTTCGGCTGCCTGTATGGCCAGCACATACTCCGAGTAGGTGGTCAACTGTTTTGCAAATTCGATCTGCTTGGCCCATTCGTCCACGTCATCCGGGTCGGATGGTTTGGCCGCCAGCACAGCTTTCGATGCGAGGTCCCACGACACTGCTGCGTACTTGCGAATCAAGTCCGGGTCTTTCTTGAACTCCGCCGCTTGCAATGCATAATGGGCCGAATCGACATCCGTGGGGTCCAATGCCAGCAACCTTTCGGCGGTGGCGATCACCTTATCGCTCTCCTTGGCCTCCGCATAAATGGGCAAAAGCTGTTCGTAGACCCAGGCGACCGAAGATGCATTCGGAAACTGGATCGCGAACTTCTCTAGAAGCGCCAGCTTCCGAGGCGCTTGGGGTTCCTGCTGAATCCTCTGCAACAGGATGCCGTCCTCGGTTTCCGCGTCGACTTCCAGCTTATGCCGGTAGGCTCCGAAAGCTCCGGCGGCGAGCAGCAACACGAGCGCCGGAACGTAGAGTCTCATCATCCCCTCCTCAAGTGGAGACAAATCTCCTACTAGATTCAAATTCGGATTTACTGAGGCGAAACTTTAGGGTCGGGCCTTAGAACTCTGGTAGTGCCCTTGTAGGGCAGCTTGGAAAGCTGCGCGCGGTTGTCAACCGCCGCTGTAAGGTAGTCAACGAGGCCGATTTACAATCGGCCGCAGGTCTACAGCCTGCCCCCCACACCCCCCTGTCATGGTAAAATCGCGAAGCTTCACTCGAAACTATGCTAATTCCGGAGACCTATGCCAGCGCCCTGCTGTTGACCATCCTTTCGATGATCTGCTGGGGTTCCTGGGCCAACACCTTCAAGTTATCGGGAAAGTGGCGCTTTGAGCTGTTCTATTACGACTACTCGCTGGGCGTGTTGCTGGCGGCGCTCCTGGCCGCTTATTCTTTCGGATCGATGGGCAGCGAGCTCTCGTTTTCCGACAACATGCTGGTGGCCGGAAAGCGGAACATGGCTTGGGCGCTGGCCGCCGGCACGGTATTCAATCTGGCAAATATGCTGCTGGTGGCCGCCATTTCGGTGGCCGGTATGGCGGTCGCTTTCCCGATCGGAATCGGATTGGCGTTGGTAGTAGGCGTCATCTGGAATTACATCCTGAATCCACAGGGCAACCCGATCTTGCTGGGCGTGGGAGTTGTGTTGGTGGTGGGTGCGATCCTCATGGACGCCTTGGCCTACGGCGAGCACGCGCGAGCCGCTCCGCCGGACGGCGCCGTCAAAGATAAATCCAGGCCCGCGCGACGAAAGACCGGCGGTCTGAAAGGGATCCTGCTCAGTTTGATCAGCGGCGCCCTGATGGGCTCATTCTATCCTTTGGTAGAAATGGCCAAGGGCGCGGGAATGGAAGCGGCCGGGCTGGGCCCTTACTCGGTAGCGTTCCTGTTCGCGATCGGCGTGTTCTTGTCGACGTTTGTCTTCAATCTGTACTTCCTGAATCTGCCGGTGCAGGGCGAACCCCTGTCGATGTTCTCTTATTTCCAGGGAACGCTCAAGCAACATGGGTTAGGGATTCTTGGCGGAATGCTGTGGTGCGCGGGAGCGGTTGCGAATTTCGTGGCGGCCAGCACGCCGAAGCAGGCTCAGGTGGGCCCGGCGGTCAGCTATGCGATCGGACAGGGCGCGACCATGGTGAGCGCGCTCTGGGGCGTTCTACTGTGGAAAGAATTCGCCGGGGCAAGTCCCAAGGTCCGCACGCTGCTGCTGTTCATGTTTTTGTTGTTCCTGGTCGGCTTAGGCCTGGTATCGATAGCGCCGCTCTACAGTTCTTCAGTTCCTTAGTTCTCTCGTTCCTTCGTTCGGGGGTCTCGCGAACCAATGAACTAAAGAACCAAAGAACCAAGGAACTGTTCCAGCGACTCTCGCGACGGCGAACTGCCCTGCGCCATGGTTGCGCTCCCGCCGCCGCGGCCGCCTGCCTTGGTCACTGCCGCCTTCACCAACTCGCCGGCATTCACGCCGCTGTCCTTTGATGCCGCGAGCAGGATGGAAGGAGGCTCCGCCGCCAGCGCCAGAAACACCGACTTGTCGCCGGCCGTGAAACTTTGCGCCTCCGCCCGCAGCTCATCCGATAGTGTTGCGACGCGCTGCACCACCCGGCGAATGCCGTCCGGGCCTGGCTCTGTGGCCGAGTATAGTTCCCTGCCTCGGGCTTGCGCTAGCTCGGTGGCGAGCCGACGGCGAGTCTTTTCGGTTTCCTGAAGCTTCTCCACTTGCGCGGCAACCAGAGCGGGCGTTTCGTCCGGTGGCGCGGAGAATGTCCGTGCTATCGCGGAGAGCGCTTCGTAATCGGCGCGCGCGCGTTTCGCCGCCCGCATTCCGCACACGAACTCGATCCTGAGATTGCCGCGGATGCGGTCCAGCTTGCGGATGAGAATCGGCCCGATCTCGCCGGCAGCGCGAACGTGCGTTCCGCCGCAGGCGCTGCGATCCAAGTCCTGAATCGCGATGATGCGAATGACGCCTTCCCGTTCGGTTGGTTTCCGCAGATCCAAGTCCGTAGAAGAATCTTCGAAACTGACGATGACCGGACGGTTCTCGAATACGACGGCGTTGGCCCGGGCTTCGGCCTTTCGGATTTGATCCGCTTCCAGCACGCGCGCGACATCGATGGTGCTGGATTCCGCGCCCAGATGAAAGCTGACGGTCTGCGCGTCGAACAGCTCCACCAACACCGCCGACAGCAGATGTTGACCCGTGTGCTGCTGCATGTGATCGAAGCGCCGCTGCCAGTCGATGACGCCGGCGACTTCGGTCTCAGCCAACGGGGCGCTCAAAACGTGCGCAATCCGGCCATCGTCGTCATCCACCACCTCGCTCACCGCCACACCGCCGAGCGTGCCGGTGTCGAACGGTTGCCCGCCCGAAGTGGGATAGAACGCTGTCCGGTCCAGGTAGACGCGCCGGTGGTCCGGGCTCGCATCGACGACGCGAGCCCGGAATTCAGTCAGATAACTGTCGCGGTAGTAAAGGCGATCCGTCACTGGATCGACAATTGTACAGTATTGCTCGCGAGGTTGCCAACGACGAAGTAGAAGCGCAAATCGCCGGACGGCACGCCAGCCGGGATCTTGAAATTGACCTGGTAGAGCCCGACGAAACCGGGCGAAAGTCCGGCAAAATCCGCGGCGCCGCAGAACGGCAGCGAAACCGGGTTGTTTAGGGCGATGCAGGCTTGGACACCGCTCACTTGCGCAAAAGGCGGAGCGGTGGGAGCGCCCGCGCCGGTTTGAACCGTGGGGCTGGTGAGCCCAAGTCCGATGGAATAGATGATGATCGTGTCGCCCACCTTCACGGGATGATCGGAAGTGCCCGTCAATACTGGTGGCGAATCGGGTGTGGTGATCACTCCATTAACGCCGTTGAAGACCAGGAACCGCGGAACAACCCGCGCGATATTCACGAAAATCGAATTGCCGCGTTGCCCGTTGCGATCCACGCGGACTGTCGCCGGGCCCGGAGCCGTTTCAAAAGGAACCTGGAAATCGATCTGGCCGTTGGATATGAAGTACAGCGGCGCCGCCTGATTGTTGACGAATACCTGCGTGCCGCCCAGATTGTCGGTCAACGGAACTTTGGTTGCCAGCAGCGTGTCACCGAGCGTGAACTGGTCGCCAAACACGGCAGCAATGTCGCCCTGCGCCAATGCCTCCCCGCCAGCGAAAGTCCCGTTATTCACCGCGCCGCCCGCGAACGCAACCGACGCCGTCTGCGCCTCCACCACGAACTGCACGGCCAGCGTAGCGTTGTTGTTGGCCGCGTTGCTCGCAATGGTCACCGTGCCCGTATAAGTGTTCGGCACAAGCGTGCCCGGATCGACGGTAATGCTGATGGCCGAGCCGTCAGTGGCGGCCTGCGCCGCAAGCCAGCCGCCCCCGGATGCGGTCGCCGGCGTAACACTGGAAATGCTGAGCGTTCCCTGGCCGCCATTGGTTACACCCACGGTCGCGGTCTGCGGCTTTCCTCCCTGAACGGCCTTGAATGCCACGGTATTCTGGCTGCTTCGAAAAATCGGCTGCGTGGTTACGTGCAGCAGCACCGACACGCTCTTGTTGTCGGGCGCAAACGAAGAGCCGCTGATGGCCACGTTTCCGTTGTAATCCGCGGCAGCCATTCCGCTCTGCGCCGCAACTGTGATTTTATATGGAACATTGAACGTAAAGGTGGATGCGCTGTCCACGGCGATCGAAAGCCAAGGGCCTCCTGTCACGCTTGTCTTCACGTTGCTGGCAGTGATGAATTGGCTGGAAGATGCCGAGCCGTTGGGTGGAACGAAAAACTCCAGCTTGTCCGGAACGGCGCCGCCGACTTGCACCGTCACGGTGATGGTCTGTGGCGCGTCGATGGAGTTCGGATCGCTCAGCGTCACGATGCCGGTGAAAATACCCTTGGCTAGCGAAGACGTTTGCAACGCGAGCGTCACGGTGACGCAATTCGCCGTGACTTGGCAGGAACTTCCCGACCCGAGCGTCGCCGCCAGCCAGGGCGCCGACGAGGACGCCTGCAGGTTCAGAGAGCCGTCGCCTTTATTTGCGGCAAACACCACTTGAGATGCGCCGTTCTGACCGGGAACGGTCGACACCGTGAACGCTGTCTGAGAAAGAGAAAGCCGCGGCGCCGCGCACAACACCGAGCCGCACGCCAACACGAGAAAAAGAAATAATCCACTACGCGTAATCGGACGATTTTTGAAAATCACTGCAAGTGCTCCTTTTTATTGCCGGGATAGAATCGGATGCCGCAAAATGTGCGGCATTGGAAGTTGGGACGCGAGTGCCGCCCCGTGCAACTGCAGGTCGCATGCCACTCTCGTAACTTACGAACTCTCGGTGCGCCGGGGCTTCGAGCACGATCGGTTTTGCCACAAGCACTGAGGCAACGGGGAACAAAGCACCGCAGCCTCTCTTCACCTTAACACCACACAGAACCCACCCACGCGCAGCAGCCGCGATTTTTCTTACTGAGGCTCCGTGATTTGGAAATCCGCCTTGATAAACTGCCAATCGGGCAATTCGTAAACTCGCAACTTGCTGGGGACCTCGGCTGTGACCTGCTTCAACTCGGAGGGGCCCAACGCCGGAACCTTGGTGGAAAAAGTGAGGAGCGGCGGATCGCCCGGTTTCGCGGCCGTGGTTGAGAGACTCACTTCCATCTTCAGGTCGCCAATATCGGCCTCCGAGTGGTTCACCACGCCGAACTGCACCTGCAAGTGGCCGGGGCTCTTTTCGTTGACACGGAAGCCCACCAGCTCGATGAACTTGGCCATGGGATTCGCGCTCTGGGCGGCCGGCTTCGCGGGAGCGGCACTGGCCGTCTTGTCCTGCTTGGCTGAGGACGGCGAGGACGAGCATCCCAGCATCGAAAGAAGTCCGATCCCTACGAGCCACCACATCTTCATGACCCTTATGATACGCCGAAAAACTACACTCGTCTGAAGATGCCATACTGAATTTCATGAATCGACGATCCGTCGTGGCAGCTCTTTTCGTCGCCGTATCCGCTCTGGCCGATTCCGGCGCCGGCATCCGTTGGACTCCACCGGCAAACTGGAAATCGGAGGCCGAGCGGCCCATGCGCCTGGCCACGTACACGATTCCTCCCGCGGCCGGCGATCGGGACAGCGGCGAATGCGGCGTCTACTATTTCGGCCCGGGCCAGGGCGGAAGCGTCGATGCGAACCTGGACCGTTGGATCGGCCAGTTCGTGCAGCCGGACGGCAAATCGTCCAAGGATGCCGCCAAAATCGACAAGCGAACCATACACGGATTGAAGGTTACAACCGTGGAAGTCTCCGGCGCATACAGCGGCATGGGCGGGCCGCGAGCGCCACAAGGCGCGCCGAAGCCAGGTTATCGCCTGTTGGGCGCCATCGTCGAAGCATCGCAAGGCTCGATCTTCTTCAAATTCACGGGCCCTGCGAAAACAGTAGCGCAAAACCAGACCACATTCGAGAAGCTGCTGTCCTCCCTAGCGCCGCAGTAACTTTTCCCAAATCCCACCACCCACAACCTTCCTGAGATAATCAAAGACAACACCCATGTTCCGCGCCATCCGCGAACAGATCGACACCGTTTTCCGCGGCGACCCGGCCGCGAAGAGCGCAATCGAGATTTTCTTCTGTTATCCCGGTTTCCATGCCATCCTGCTGCACCGGCTGGGCCACCGGATGCATCGCGCTGGCTTCACGCTCACGGCCCGGATTCTGTCGCAAGTCATCCGCGCCGTCACGGGAATCGAGATCCATCCGGGCGCACAGATCGGCCGGCGCTGCTTCATCGACCATGGCATGGGCGTGGTAATCGGTGAAACTACCGAAATTGGCGACGACGTGTTGCTATATCAGGGCGTGACGCTCGGCGGAACCGGCAAGGAAAAAGGCAAACGTCACCCCACCATCGGGAACAACGTGGTGATTGGCACCGGCGCCAAAATCCTGGGCAACATCACCATCGGAAACAACACCAAGATCGGCGCGGGATCCGTGGTGATTCGTTCCGTCCCGGACAATTCGACCGTGGTCGGCGTTCCCGGCCGCGTGACGCGTGCGCGAGTGGATACCGGCGACAACCTGGAACACGGCAACCTGCCCGATCCGGAAGGCCAACTGATCGATGAGCTGACGCGCCGCATCGAACAGCTCGAGGCTCAAGTACGAATGCTGGCCGAAGAGCGCATGGCGGAACGGCGTTGATTCGTTCCTTCGTTCTTTGGTTCCTTAGTTCCTTGGTTCTTGCGGCTGGGGCTCCGGAGAAGTATTCGTATTGGGTGGAACCTTGCACGCGGGCGGAATCCGGCTGCCAGCTGGACGATCCCCAGTTGGCGGGCTGGGCGCTCGAAGCCTGGCAGCATGCCGCGGCCGGAGCGATCGAGTTCAGCCGCGCGAAGGATCGCGAGCACGCCCGCATCCGCGTGTTTTGGGCTACCGCCGAGCAAGGCATGTACGGCGAAGCGCGGCCCATCCAAGTTGACGGCAAGCGCGGCGCGGAGGTGTACGTGCGGCCTGCGCCGCTCGGCGCGCACGATGACAGGCTCTTACGCGACGCCGTGGTCTATCTCACTTGCCTGCACGAATCCGGTCACGCGCTGGGCCTTCCGCACACGGCCGCCTTTGACGACATCATGTACACTTTCCAATACGGCGGCGACATTCCGGAGTACTTCGGACGATACCGGCGCAAGCTTCAGACTCGCGGGGACATTCAGAGAAACTCGGGGCTATCGGAAGCAGACCGCAAAGCGATACAGTTCATTGGTTCCTTAGTTCATTAGTAGCGAAAACGATCTCGGAGCGTCGAGACGAGTCTCGACGCGGCAGCCTGAGAGGCTGCGCCACGGGCACCGAATGCGTTACCAAGGAACGAAGGAACGAAGGAACGAATGACCAAGGAACTAAGGAACGGTTTTTAGCGGAAACTGCGCGCCTTCCGGAACCGGCGCCAGCATCTGTTCCTTGCGGTAAATGAGCGTCGAGGTGTTGTAGCTTGCGTTTTCGAAGCCGTGACCGTGCGTGATTGCGTCCGTGGGGCAGGCTTCCACGCAGTAGCCGCAAAAGATGCAGCGATTGTAGTCGATGTTGTAAACCTGGGCATAACGTTCGCCGCCGCTGATGCGCAGCGTGCCGGTATTCTCCGCAGCTTCGATATAAATGCAATCGGCCGGGCAGGCCGCGGCGCAAAGAAAACAGGCGACGCACTTCTCCAGCCCGTTCTCGTCCCGCTGCAAGACGTGCACCCCGCGATAGCGCTCTTGGAATTTCACGGGCGAGTCCGGGTAGTCTTCCGTGATGGTCGGATGCATCATCTCGGTGAGCGTCACCTTCAACCCTTTCGCGACCGCCATCAGACCTAATTTGGAAGACATTGTTTGCTCACATTATCGCAGGTCCCGGACCGGACCTAGTTCTTCGAGCCTCAACCCGCCTTCCATTCCGGAACGTTGTCCTCCGGCCGGAATGGATGGACGCCGGCCCTCTCACCGAGCGCCTCCAGGTCGCGCTTTGAGAAACCGCTGACGGATTTGGAAACCTTGCCGTCCTGCTCCACCAGAAACAGCGTGGGAACCGTAGTGATTCCGAAAGCGTTACTCGTCGGATAGCCGTCCTTCGATGAGTCGAGCAAAGTCGGAAAGGTCACGCCGAAACGCTCGTTGAATCCGTGCGTGGTAACGTCGTCGTCCTGCGAGATTCCGATAATTTGAATCGACGAACTTGCGGCTATACGCTCCAGAAAAGGGAAGGTGAGCTGGCATACCGGACAACTGACCTTGTAGAACGCCAGCAGGGCCGGTCCGTTTGCCAGGATTTGTTCCAGCGATTCGCGCTCGCCACCCAGCCGTTGCAGCCGGAACGATGGGGCGCCACTGCCCGCTGTAACGTTGCCTTTCTTGGACCGTCCCCACATGCGTTAACGCTCCCTCACGGTCGCGGCTCTGTAACTGAGCGGCGCGCGTAAGCAAGCGGTCTTCACTCAGCCTCCTTTTGCTGCTGGACGAAACTCAGGATGTCGAAATGTTTGATCTCCCGTTCCGGGAAGAAGCTGTTCACCGCCTCCTGATCGTCGCGATAAATCTGGAACACCGTGGAGAGCTTGGTAAGCAGCATAAGCTCGATATTCCGACGGTTCAGGTGAGCCAACTTCAAGCCGCCTCCCGATTTCTGCAGCGTCGTATAGCAGATCACCATTGTCCCCAGGCCGGTACTGTCGATGTAATCGACGTGTTCCAGGTTGAGAATGATCTGTTTCTTGTCTTGAGCCACTTCCTGGTTCACATGTTCGCGCAGCGTCGTGCATGGCTCGCCCACGACGAGTCTGCCTTTGAGGTCGAGAATCGTAATGCCTTCTTTTTCGCGCTTCGCTATATCGAGGTGAGCCATCGCAGTCTCAGTGTACCTGCTCGGGCACGGGGAATGCTGGTGTTTCGTCCGGAACTGTCGTGATGTGACCGGCAGGCAGGGATACGGTGAAACGCGTCCCTTTTTCCAATTCGCTCTCCACTTCGACGGTCCCTTCATGCGCCTTGGCGATCCAGGCCACGAAGCTGAGCCCCAGTCCCAGTCCTTTTTCCGGATCCGCCGACGGAACGCGAAAGAAGCGATCGAAGATGTGCGGCAGATGATCGGGAGCGATGCCGACGCCGGTATCCTCGACGATGAATTTCACGCGGTCGTCTTCCAGTGCCAGCCGCGCCTTCACTTCGCCCCCGGATGGCGTGTATTTGACTGCGTTCGACAATAGATTAGTTACCAGCCGCTCGATCTGAATCCGGTCGGCATGAATGATGCAGCTTTTCGGCAGGTCCGCCGAGAGCCGGACTCCCTGGGCTTCGGCCGGAATCTGGTATTGATCCACCAGATCCCGCACCATCCCCGCGAAGTCGAGGGTTGTCTTTTGCAGCACCAATTGGCCGGATTCCGCCTGTGACAGCATCAGCAACGCCCGCACGATGTTCGAGAGCCGGTCAACATCTTCGAGCGCATTTACCATCGCTTCGCGGTATTGTTCCATGGTCTGGGCCGTGAACAGCGCCACTTCAAGCTGCCCGCGCACGACGGTCAGCGGCGTTCGCAGCTCGTGCGATACGTCCGTGGAGAACTGCCGGATCTGCTCGAACGAAAGGTTCAGGCGCGTCATCATGTGGTTGAACGCTTCGATCAGGCGGTCGAGCTCGTCGCCCGCGCGGCGCAGTGGAATCTGCATGTCCAGGCTGGAGTGCGTGATGCGCTGCGCTGTTTCGGCCACCGAATTCACCGGCCTCAGCGCACGCCCGGCCAGAAACCATCCCAGGAAGCTGCTCAGAAAGATGACCACCGGCACCAGGGCGAAGTAATTCCAGGTGAAATCGCGCAACACTTTGTCGTTGTAATCGATCGGGCGGCCGATCGCCAGGTAATACTTGTTGTGCCGCTCATCCACCATCAGGCCGGACCGGATCATGTAAGGGATGCCATCCTTGTCGGTCTTGATGCGGATGGACGCCTGCGGGGATTTGAGAATAGCTTTGATTTCGGCCTGCGAATCGAGGCCCATCGAATCGTAGATCACGGAATGCTGCAGCGCATGCCCCTCGGTATCGGCCAACAGGTACACTCGCTGCATACGCCGGACAATAAAACTCTCGTCGGGATCCTCATCGTCGTAAACCCAGTCCGGACCCGTTGGGCCGGTGCGGAGATAGCCTTTCGCGGCGCCCCATTCCTCTTCCAACACGCTGCGCATCTGGGATTGAAATGTGGCGCTCAAGGTCTGCCGGAACACAATCCCCAGCAACACCAGCAGCACGGTAAAGAAAAAAACGTAGCTGACGGCCAGGCGAAACCGCAATCCGCGTGTAAACCGCAATGCCTTGCCGATGGTGCTCATGCTATTGTTCGGCTTGTTTGTCCGCGGGCACGTCCAGCATATAACCGATGCCGCGCACCGTGTGGATCATCTTCACCGGATACTTGTCGTCGATCTTGCTGCGCAGATGGCGAATGTAGACGTCCACGATGTTGGTCAGGCCATCGTAGTCCATGTCCCAAACGTGTTCCACGATCATGGTGCGGCTCAGCGGACGGCCGCGGTTGCGCATCAGGTATTCGAGGATGCTGAATTCCTTGGGCGCCAGTTCCAAGACTTCATTGGCGCGCGTGACTTTGCGGCGGATACAATCGAGCTGCAGATCGCCTACCTGCAGGCGCTCCGGCGTCGGCTGGCCACGGCGCAACAGAGCACGCACGCGCGCCAACAGCTCCACGAAGGCGAACGGCTTGGTGAGGTAATCGTCGGCGCCCAACTCGAGCCCCTTCACGCGGTCGTCCACGGCATCCCGCGCGCTCAAGATCAAAACCGGAGGGCTTGACTTGCGGTTGCGGATCTTTTGCAGCACGCTCAGCCCATCTGTGTCCGGCAGCATCAGGTCCAGAATCACCAGATCGTATTCGGTTTGGTGAACCAACTCGATCGCTGTGTTCCCATCGCCTGCCACGTCCACTGCGTAACCGCCGCTCTCCAGGCCTCGCGAGAGGAAATCCTGGATCCGCTTTTCGTCCTCAACGATCAGTATTCTCATAGGCTTACGCTCGCAGTCAGTTTAGCACCACGCCGGTCCCTCCACTTACAATTAGACCACTTGCCTGCTATCCTCCAAACTGCAACCCTTTCCTCTCCTTCCCAAGCCCCGCTACCGCGATTGCCAACGTAAACACCACCCCTGCCGTCAGCGCCATCGCCGTCGCGTAGCTCATCGTCTTCGCAAATACGGCCTCGATGTAAACAACGGAACTCGCCATCAGAACTCCGCATTGATACGCAAAGCCCGGCAGGAAACCGCGCACCGAATCGGGCGAGAGTTCCGCCAGGTGCGCCGGAATTACGCCCCACGCACCCTGCACCATGAACTGTATGAGGAACACTCCCAGCACCAGCAGCGCGATAGACGGTGCGTAGGCCCACAACGGGATCAGCGCGATCGCTCCCGCCAGCGCCAACATCATGGCCCGGCGCCGGCCGAAACGATCCGAAAGGAACCCCACCAGAACGCCGCCCAGGATCGCGCCGACCATCGAAAAGCCGGCAATCGCCGAACGCTGCATCGGACCCATGTGCCATTGCCGCTCCAGAAACGTTGGGTACATATCCTGCGTGCCGTGCGACGAGAAGTTCATCATCGTCATCAGCAGCGTGATATACAGAAACAGCTTCCAGTGAGCGCCGATCGCCCTGCCCAGTCCGCCCCAGCTCTCGGACCGCGTCTTTTGCCACACCTCCGACTCTTTTACGCGAAACCTCACAAACACCGCCAGCAATGCCGGTACCCCGCCGAGGAAGAATAGCGGACGCCAGCCCCACCGCTGGAACAAGGAGAAATAGCAAAGCGCGGCAAGCAAGTTGCCCGCCGCGTAGCCCTGCTGCAGCAAACCCGAAAGAATTCCACGCAGCCGAGGCGGCACTTTCTCCATCGCGAGCGACGCTCCCACGCCCCATTCGCCGCCCATGCCGATGCCGAACAGCGCGCGCAGCACCATGAAGGTTGTGTAGTTCGGCGCAAGACCAGTTAGCACTTCGACGATGGAATAGAACACCAGGTCGATCATGAGCGGCAGCCGCCGGCCGTAGCGGTCCGCTATCAGGCCGAAAATGAAAGCGCCCACCGGACGAAACGCCAGCGTTAGAGTGATCGACAGTGCGATCTCGGCGTCCGTCTTCCGGAACTCCCGGCCGATCGCTGTGAGACAAAAAGTGACCAGGAAAAAATCGAACGCGTCCAGCATCCAGCCGAGGAAGCTGGCAGTGAGAGCGGAGCCGTGATCGCTGGAAGGTTTGCTCACCGGCATGACACCAGTAGCAAGAATACCAATGAACTACGCAACGGACCGAATCGCCACTACGGTGACATCGTCGGCTTTTTCGCCGGCTACCGCGCTGATAATCGAACTCACCAAAGTCTCCGCATCCGCGCCCGCGCCCGACTGGATGGCCGCCAGCAGCCCGTCCTCACCGAATTCCTCGCCGCTTTCGATGCCGGCTTCTGTGACTCCATCGGAGAACAGCACCAGCCTGTCGCCGCGCTCCAGCTCGATGGCCCGCTCTTCACAACTCCAATTGCTGAACACGCCCAATACCGTCGCGGTTGACGTCAATCGCTCCACGCTGCCGTTGGCCCTCGTCAGGATGGGCGAAAGGTGGCCGCAATTCGCGTACACCAGCCGCCGCGATTCATCGTCGTAAACGCCGAAGAACAGAGTGGCGAAATGTTCCGGCTGCGTCGACTCGTAAAACAATTTGTTCACCGAGCGCAGCATCAACGCTGGGTGTAGCAGCGCTTCCTGTGTCTGGCTGCGGAAGCACGCCTGCAGATTCGCCATGAGCAGAGCCGCGGCGACCCCTTTGCCCGAAACATCCGCCAGCACAAAGCCGAGCCGGCTTGCTCCGATATCCAGGAAGTCGTAGTAATCGCCAACCACCTCTCGCGCTGGGACGCAATCGCCTGCATAATCGATGCTGGCCAGCTTGCGAATCGCGTGCGGAAACAGCTTCTGCTGTACATGGCGCGCAATCTCCAACTCGGATTTCACCCGGGCCTCGATCCTGACTCTCGCCGATGCCTCGTCGGCCTGCTTGCGAATGGTGGAGAGCAGCCGCGCGTTATCCCAGGGCTTTTGGATGAAATCGCATGCACCGCGCCGCATGGCCTCCACCGCCAGATCCACGTTTCCCCAGGCCGTCATGACAATCACGGGCGCGCCATTTTTTTGCGCCTCCAGGTTCGACAGCAGATCCAAACCCTCTGCGCCGGACGTAGTATCGCGCGCGTAATTTAGATCCATCAGAATCAGGTCGAACGGCTGGGCCTGCGCGGCCCGCAGCAGCGACTGCGGCGAATCCACCAGCACGCTCTGGTGTCCGGCGCCCTTCAACAACAAACGCAGAGCTTCCAAAACGTCCGCTTGGTCGTCTCCCACAAGAATTCGCAGACTGGCGCCTTCCTGTTGCGCGCTTAGCGGTTCCTTCATGACACAAGCCATAGTCACTCGTTTCAGGTATTCAGGGCAAGCAAGTTGCCAGGCCCGGCGCTTGAAACCCTGAGACATTCGCGGACCCAGTTGCGCGCTACTGTTCGTAAATGGGAAACTTGTGTTCCGCTTCGTGAAGGCGCCGCCATGATCAAGTGCCCGACGTGTTCCGCCGAAATGGCGGCGAACAATCGTTTTTGTAGTTCCTGCGGTTCGTCGCTGACTCCCAAGCCGGATGGTTCCATGGCGGAGACGATGGCCATGCCTGCGCCGGCCACGCCGCGAAGTCCTGCGCGCACGCCGTCATCTACGGACTCGTTCGATGAGGGGCGCTTCTTGCCCGGCACGCTGCTTGCGGACCGTTATCGCATCATTGGATTACTTGGCCGCGGCGGCATGGGCGAAGTTTACCGCGCCACCGATCTTGTTCTGGCCCAGCAAGTGGCGCTGAAATTCCTGCCGGAGGCCACAGCAACCGATTCCGACACGCTCGCGCGCTTCCACAATGAGGTGCGCATCGCGCGGCAGGTTTCGCACCCCAACGTTTGCCGCGTTTACGACATCGGCGCAATCGAAGGCCAGTCCTACCTTTCCATGGAATATGTGGATGGCGAAGACCTCGGCTCGCTCTTGCGCCGCATCGGCCGGCTGCCCAACGACAAAGCCGTGGAGATGGCGCGTAAACTCTGCGCGGGCCTGGCCGCCGCGCACGATAAGGGAGTGCTGCACCGCGATCTCAAACCGGCCAATATCATGATCGACGGGCGCGGCCAACTGCTGATCACCGATTTCGGCCTGGCCGGAATTGCGAGCCAGATCCAGGGCGGCGAAATCCGGCACGGAACCCCAGCCTACATGGCGCCCGAGCAGCTCGCGGGCAAAGAGGTGACCGTACGCAGCGATATCTACTCGCTTGGCCTGGTGCTCTACGAAATGTTCACCGGGAAGCGCGCGTTTGAAGCGGCGACACCGGCTGAAGCGACGCGACTGCGCGAGGAGTCCACGCCCGCCAGCATGGCCAGTCGGGTTCGCGATCTGGATCCGGCTGTGGAGCGCGTCGTCTTACGCTGTCTGGATAAAGATCCACAGAATCGGCCGGCGACCGCGCTGGCTGTTTCCGCGGCTCTGCCCGGCGGCGATCCACTGGCGGCCGCCCTCGCCGCGGGCGAAACGCCGTCTCCCGAGTTGGTCGCCGCAGCGGGACTGCGCGAAGCCCTCCACCCGCTGATAGCCTTGGCTTGCTTTGTGGCCGTATTGGTTGGGTTGGCAGTGCTGCCGTTCTTGAGATCGCAAACGGCTTGGATTGCAAGAACGCCTTTCGAAAATCCACCGGCCATGCTCGCTCAAAAAGCGCGCGATCTGAGTCAACGCTTCGGATATCCGAATAAACCCGCCGATACGGCTGTCGCATTCCGCTACGACAGTGACCTCCTGCAAGATCTCAACCGAGGCGGAAAGTCGCGCAGCGTGCTTGCGCATCTGGCTGCGGGCCAGCCCGCTCCCATCCACTTTTGGTACCGCTCCAGCCCCAGATATCTCGTCCCGGATCGTTTTGGAAATGATGAGGTCACTCCCAACGACCCTCCCATGAGTATTTCCGGCATGGTGAAAATCGAACTCGATCCGCAGGGACGGCTGATTTCTTTCGACGCCGTACCGCCTCAAGTGGAATCCTCGACCGATCCAGTCAAGCCTTTGGATGGTCCAGCTTTGCTAGCTGCCGCCGGACTCGACCCGGCACGCTTTCAGCCGGCGGAGCCGCAGTGGACACCCCTGGCCGCGTGCGACCAACGAGCGGCGTGGACCGGATCATTCCCGGACGACCCCAATCCTCTGCGTGTTGAAGCAGCTTCCTGGCGCGGCAAACTGGTCTTCTTCTCGCTCATCAGCCCTTGGACCAGACCCGAGCGAATGCAGCCGGTCTCATACACAAAGGCCGAAAAGATCGGGCAAGTGATCGGGTTGATCCTCCTCTCCGCGATCGTGATCGGCGGGTGCCTGCTGGCGCGACACAATATTCGCGTGACTAGAGGCGACCCATTGAGCGCATTCCGTCTAACCGGATTCCTTTTCTGCTTGACCGTGGGCTCCTGGGCGTTCGAAGCGCACCACGTACCTGCCAACGCAGAGCTTGGAGTCATCCTCATGGGCCTCAGCACTTCTTTCCTCGCCGCGGCCGCCATCTGGATTCTCTACGTGGCGCTCGAACCATACGTTCGCCGGCAGTGGCCGCAAACGATCATCTCCTGGACTCGGATCCTGACTGGCCGTCTGCGCGATCCGGTAGTCGGCGGCCACGTACTGGTGGGCGTTGCCTACGGCCTCGTGGTGTCGGCGTCCGTTCTGCTTCAGCAGGCTTTAAAGGTGCGGTCCACCGGCCTTCTCGATCAACAAGTCGAACTAGGCACGATCCTGGGTGTTCCGCACGTTGTCAGCGCGTTGTTGGGGATCCCGCCGAATTCGGTGCTGAGTACTCTAGGCATTTTCTTCATCTTGTTTCTGTTGCGGGCTGTGCTGCGGCGCGAATGGCTGGCGGCCGTCGCGTTCGTGGTCATCGTTACCGCAATCGGTACCGCGACCTCGACCGATGTGAATTTGTTCGTTGGTTTGCTGATCCGTCTGTTGCGATCTGGTTTGATCATCTTCGTGATGCTGCGGTTCGGCTTGCTTGCCTTTGTGGTAGGTCAGGGAATCGTGAACATCCTGATTCTCTTTCCGATTACGGCGGATTTCTCAGCGTGGTATGCGGGCAGCGGCATATTCGCGCTCGCGTTCGTCGCGCTCCTGGCGGGCTTCGCGTTCCACACCGCGCTCGCCGGCCGGCCGCTCTTCAAGGCCGGCCTCCTGGGTCCTATTTCAATTCCGTGAGCTTGTCGTCGAGATGTTTCAGCGCCGCCCGCAGGATCTCCAGGTAGCGCGGATTGTGGGCCGTTTCGAGATCGTGCAGGACCCGCGTGCGTGACAGGAGAAGGCTCTCGCGTTTCTTGTTCCGTTCGGCTTCCATGGGAGAAATCTCCTTGACCCGCGATCCCGAGCGTCTGTACTCGGCGGCGTCGATTTGGGACTCGACCGACTTGCTTTCCCAACCTCGAGCCATGCTTCTAGTGTGGCACTTTCGAGAGGTGCGCCGCTGGCCCGATGCAATTGTGTGTCGTCTCCCCTGACTGGGCCGGTGCGCGGGCAGACCGGAATGATGGACATAGTCAAGAAATATAATAAACTGATAATTATGCCATCGAACATGGAGCAGTTGAATGTCTCGATCACTCCGCATTTCTCAAGGTTCATCCGGCGCAAGATCGGCAGCGGGAGGTACAGCAATGCGAGTGAGGTGGTGCGCGAAGCGTTGCGCCGCCTGGAGCAGGAAGAGATGTTGAAAGAACAGTCGATCATTCTGGATCCCGACGACGCCAAGGACGCTGTCCGTGCGGGCTTCGACTCGATTGAGCGCGGCGATTACATCGAACTGAAGAACAATCAAGAGCTGCGGGAGTTCTTTGCCGATATCATCGCGCGTGGGAAGAAGCGCCTCGCTGCTAAGAAAAAGGTTCGCCAGAGGTGAGGGGATATGTAGTTTCTCCGGAAGCCCGTGCCGACCTGGACAGTGTCTGGGATTATATTGCGGAACGGATCAGCGCGGAGACCGCAAATGAGTTCCTGTTGAGATTCTACGAGACATTCGCCTCCATCGCGTCGAGCCCGGCTGCGGGTGTGGTGGTCCCCGGTTTCCTGCCGGAAGGCACTCGCAAGTTTCCGATGGGCCAGTATTTGATCTATTACCGTTCACGGCGCGGCGGAATCCGGATCTCCCGTGTGTTGCACGGCAAACGCGTCCAGCAGCGCGCTTGGCGCCTGAAGCCGACGCCGCGGAAGCCTCACTGAATTACGCCCGCGTGTCGATCGGCGCCGGATGGGCCGACTCAAACGCCCCGATCGCCGAGTCCTGCTGCAAAATGTAGCCCAATTCGTCAATGCCTTCGAGCAAACAATGCTTGGCGAAAGCATCCACGGGAAACTCCACGGCGCGGCCACCCGGCAGCGTCAGCTTTTGCGAAGCCAGATCCACTTTCACGCTCGCATCCGGATTCGCGAACAACTCCGCATGTACATCCCGCGGCACGGCGATCGGCAGCAGCGAATTCTTCAGCGAATTCTGCCGGAAGATATCCGCTGATCACCGCGCGGAAGCCAAATTGCAGGAGCGCCCATGGCGCATGCTCGCGCGAGCTGCCACACCCAAAGTTGTCACCCGCCAGCAAGATCTGCGCCGCTTTCGCCTGCGGCTGGTTCAGCACGAAATCGGGCTTGGGCTTGCCCTCGGCATCGTAACGCCAATCGTAAAACAATTGGTCGCCCAAGCCGTCCTTCGAAATCGTCTTCAGGAATCGCGCCGGAATGATCTGGTCCGTATCGATATTATCGATGCGAAGCGCCACCAGCCGGCTTTCGAATGGCGTGAACTTGGTCACTGAAGCAACTCCCTCACGTCGGTGACAACGCCAGTCACAGCCGCCGCGGCAGCCGTCAGCGGGCTCGCCAGGAACGTCCGCCCGCCCTTGCCCTGGCGTCCCTCAAAATTGCGATTGCTTGTGGAAACGCTGTACTCGCCCGGTTGCAACTGGTCGCCATTCATCGCGATGCACATCGAGCACCCCGCTTCGCGCCAGTCCGCGCCGGCGTCGCGGAAAATCTTATCCAGCCCTTCGGCTTGCGCCTGCGCCTTCACTTGCTGCGAACCTGGCACCACCATCACGCGAACCCCGGGATGCACTTTGCGCCCCTTGAGGATCGCCGCCGCGTTGCGCAGGTCCGAGATGCGCGAGTTCGTGCAGCTTCCGATGAACACAACATCCACGGGATGGCCGAGCAGCGGTTTTCCGGCCGGAAGATCCATGTAGCGCAGCGCCTTGGCCAGCGAATCGCGCTCCAACGGATCCGCGATATCGCTCGGATCGGGCACCGCCGCCGTGATCGGAATTCCCATGCCGGGATTGGTGCCAAAAGTAATCATCGGTTCGAGCGTGGATGCGTCGATGCCGATGCTGTGGTCGTACGCCGCGCCGTCGTCGGTCGGCAACTCGCGCCAGCGCGCCACCGCCGCCTCCCAAGCCGCGCCATTCGGCGCATAGTGCCGACCGCACATGTATTGATACGTGGTGTCGTCCGGCGCGATCAGCCCGCCACGCGCCCCCGCCTCGATCGACATGTTGCACACGGTCATGCGTTCTTCGATCGATAGCGCGCGGATGGCCTGCCCGCAGTACTCAAACACGCAGCCTGTCCCGCCGCCGATGCCGATGCGCGCGATCAGCGCCAGAATGATATCCTTCGCTGTGACGCCCCGCCTCAGCGCGCCATCGGCCCGCACCTGGAACGTCTTCGGTTTGTTCTGCAGCAGGCATTGCGTCGCGAGCACGTGCTCCACTTCGCTGGTTCCGATGCCGAACGCAAGCGCGCCAAATGCGCCGTGCGTCGCCGTGTGGCTATCGCCGCAGACCACGGTCATGCCGGGTTGGGTCAAACCCTGCTCTGGCCCGATGACGTGGACAATGCCCTGCTTGTCGCTATCGAGTCCGAAGCAGCGAATCCCGAACTCCTTGCAGTTCGCTTCCAGGCGCGCAACCTGCGTCGCTGCTACTTTGTCGAGTATCGGAAGCGAGCGCGGCGTGGTGGGCGTGCTGTGGTCCGTGGTCGCGATGGTCAGATCGGGACGGCGCACCCTTATGCCGCGCCGGCGTAAACCGTCGAAGGCTTGCGGCGAGGTGACCTCGTGCACCAGGTGTAAGTCGATGTAGAGCAGCGCGGGTGCACCGGGCCGCTCCGCGACGACATGCTTGTCCCGAACTTTTTCGATGATCGTGCGAGGGTTCATATTGCCTGAGCTACTGCGTCTCCTACTTCGGATGTGCTCGCGGACCCCTTCAAGTCCGCCGTGACGTTGCCGGAATTCAAAACCGTCTCTACCGCGCGGTTCACAGCGGCCGCTTCTTCCTTCAACCCGAAACTGTATTCGAGCATCGCCGCTACCGAGCCGATCGCGCCGAACGGATTGGCCTTATTTTGCCCCGCGATATCCGGCGCCGAACCGTGCACCGGCTCGTACAGGCCCACCCACGCACCCGAGAGCTTGCGGTCGCCAATCGACGCCGAAGGCAGCATGCCGATGGATCCAGCCAGAACAGCTCCCTCATCACTCAGGATATCGCCGAACATGTTCTCCGTGAGCAGGACGTCGAAGCGCCGCGGATTCAGGATCAACTGCATCGCGCAGTTGTCCACCAGAATGTGGTCCAGTGCGACGTCGGGAAATCCGTCGGCGACCTCAGTAACCACGCGCCGCCAAAGCTGCGAATTTTCGAGCACGTTTGACTTGTCGACGCTGGTCACCTTCTTGCGCCGGTTGCGCGCAAGTTGAAAAGCCATACGCGCAACCCGCTCGATCTCCGAGCGTGTATACGTCATCGTATTCACCGCGCGCGTTTCGCCGCCGTCCTCGTGGATTCCGCGCGGCGTTCCGTAGTAAATGCCGCCCGTCAGCTCGCGCACGATGATCATGTCGGTTCCATCCACCAGGTTGTTCTTAAGCGGCGACGAATCCAGCAGCGCGGTATACGAGCGAACAGGCCGCAGATTCGCATACACGCCCAACACCTTCCGGATACCGAGCAATCCTTTTTCCGGCCGCTTTTCCGGCGGCGCTTGATCGAACTCCGGCAATCCCACTGCGCCCATCAGCGTGGCGTCCGCCTTCAGAGCGAGATCCACAGTCTCCTGCGGCAGAGGCGTACCGCTCTGGTGGATCGCCACGCCGCCAAGCAGTCCCTCGCTCCGAGAAAGCTGGTGCTTGAACTTGCGCGCGACTTGGCTGAGCACCTTGACCGCCTCGCGAGTGACCTCAGCGCCGATTCCGTCGCCCGGCAAGGTCAGAACATTCAACTGCATTCGGTGCTGCTAATCATTCGCCGCCGCTTCCGACGTCTCCCCCACCACTTCATGAATCAGCGCCATGATCTCTTCGTTCCGCAGCCCCTTCTTGCGATCCGCCAGCGCAGTGAACTTGTGGTACAACTCATCCAGCTCCTGCTTGTTCAGCTCGAAGCCAAGATCCTCGGCGCGCTTGTGCAGCGCGTGCCGGCCGCTGTGCTTCCCCAGCACCAGCTTGCTCTCCGGAACGCCGACCGTTTGCGGCTCGATGATTTCGTAAGTGGTCCGCTCCTTCAAATAACCGTCCTGGTGAATGCCCGCTTCGTGCGCGAAAGCATTCTCTCCCACGATGGCCTTGTTCGGCTGCGGCCCGAACGTGATGGTCTGCGCCAGAAGCTGGCTGGTGGAGTAGATGTGCTCGGTAACGATCTTGGTCTCGTACGGCAGCTTGTCGTGGCGTGTCTTGAATGCCATCACGATTTCCTCGAGCGACGCATTGCCCGCCCGCTCGCCGATGCCGTTGATGGTGCATTCAATCTGGCGCGCGCCGCCTTGCACGGCAGCGATCGAATTCGCAACAGCCAGCCCCAAATCGTCGTGACAGTGAACGCTGACTATCGCGCTGTCGCCCAGCGCGCGCACCATGCGGGCGATCAGCGCGCCATATTCCTCCGGAACCGAATAGCCGACCGTGTCCGGCAGGTTCACCGTCCGGGCGCCCGCCGCAACCACTGCCCGCGAAATCTCCTCCAGGTAGTCCCAATCGGTTCGCGTGGCATCCTCGGCTGAAAACTCCACGTCATCGGTGTACGTGCGAGCCAACTCCACCGCGGCCACCGCTTCATCCAGCACCTGCTGCTGCGACTTTTTCAGCTTGTACTTCAAGTGAATTTCGCTGGTTGCGATAAACGTGTGAATCCGCGGCCGCTTGGCGAACTTCAAAGACGCGGCGGCCCGTTCGATATCCATGGTGTTCGCCCGCGCGAGCGCCGCCACCTGAACCCAGGAGAACTCACGACTCACCGCATCCACCGCCTCGTAGTCACCATCGGAGGCAATCGGGAACCCCGCTTCGAGGATATCGACGCCAAGTTCCACCAGTTTCCCTGCCAGCCGCAGTTTCTCGGGTACGGTCATGCTGCAGCCGGGCGATTGTTCACCATCGCGGAGGGTGGTGTCGAAGATGTAGACGCGATTCGTCATGAGTCCTCCAGTCACGTACTTCGATTATCGGCTGGTCCTGGCAATTTGGCAAATTTATAATGCTGTTCATCAAGATAAACTATGATGATGCTATCATGAGTCTATAAGGACTGCTTATGGAACTCTACCCATTGAAGGTCTTCCTGACGGTCGCGGCCGAGAAGAGCTTCTCGCGCGCCGCTGAGAAGCTGCTCCGAACCCAGCCCGCTATCTCCCTTGCGATTCAAAAGCTTGAGTCGGATCTACAGGAGAGGCTGATCGACCGGTCCGGCAAGGAACTGCTCCTCACCGACGCCGGCCGCATCGTTTACGACTACGCGCACCGGTTCGGCAACCTGGAGGCCGAGCTGGAGAATGCCCTGGCGGAATTGCGCGATAATTCGGCCGGACGCCTGATCGTCGGGGCCAACGAATCCAGCTCGCTCTATTTGCTCGAGTACATCGAGCGTTACCGGCGGCTGTATCCGAAGGTGAAGGTACAGGTGCGCCGGTCTCTTTCGAGCAAGATCCCGTCTCAATTGATCGACGGCGACCTGGAGCTGGGCGTGATCAGTTACGATCCGGAGGACGATCGCCTGGAAACCCTGGTGCTCTTCACGGATCATCTGTCGTTCGTCGTTTCGCCGCAGCACCGCTTCGCCAATCGCGAGCAGGTGTCCATCGCCGAACTGGGCATGGAAACCTTCATCGCCCACAATGTGCTCTCGCCATACCGGGCCGTGGTGCTGAAGGAGTTCCAGCGGCACAAGGTGGCGTTGAACATGGACGTCGAGATGCCGACTGTCGAAACCATCCGCAAGATGGTGCAACGCAACGAAGGCGTCGCGTTTCTCCCGCGTATGTGCGTCGAGCAGGAGGTGAAGCAGGATACTTTGCGCGAGATCAAGGTGGCGGAACTGAATGTCGACCGCAAGATCCGCCTGGTGTGGCCCTCCAGGCGAAGCGTGAGCCATGCGACGAAAGCGTTCTTGGAGTTAGTCCGTAGTTAGCCGAGCCGCGCGAACTAATCCCAGTCAATTAGACATCAAATTGACATCCATTTGATGCCAATGGATTCCCTCGCGCCCTTATGCGCTGGCCGACTGGTTGCCGGTCTGCGCTTCCTTGACGGTCATTACAGTCTGTACGTGAATCTGGCGCGCCAGCCCCGCAAACTCCTTTTGAATAGCTCTTGCCGAAGCGGCGAGTTCGGCCGTCACTCCTACTCGGGATTCGAGCAGATTGGCGATTTCCCCCAACTGATAGTTTATGGTGGCTACCTGCCGATCCAACGTCTCCAATTCATTGTGGCTGAGTGATCCTTTCAATTACCCCCCAATTCCCCGTTTACATGGAAGATGGCGGACCTCCAAGATGATGCTGAACACAACTTATAGCAGTTCCATGAGTCCAGCGGATGCTAGGAATATTACCAGTGATCCGCCAGGTTCATCCGGCGGCTATGGCTGTTGGGACTACGCCTGGCGCAGCCGGGTAAGTTTCTCGTGGATCGCTTCCAGGAGCCACGTGTGACGCGGCATTCGATACGGCCGCGCCTTCACGGCTCGATCGATTTCTTTCAGCATGACTGCCGGTATCCGAAGGGATACGGTAACTGTCCCGCTTTTCTTATCCCGAGAGACTCGCTGTTGGGATTCTCGTTGAGGCATCGGTGTCGAAAGCAGATTCATAGCACATTAGAGCCATCGGTTGCGCGGTGATTAGATGGCTGGCTGATATCTCGTTGTGGCCATGCAGATATCACGGTGATATCCAGATTGCCACTTGCCTTTTATCTTCAGTGCGTTAGAATCAGTGTGAAAAGCCCCTCCCGACACAAAAAAACAGCACGCAAGCGGCCAAAATATGCAAACCAAGCGCTCAAAGCACTTATCCGCCCGTGGAGGCTCACGGAAGCTTCGAGCGCTGAAGATTTTGCTCATCGATAACAACGTGACAGATTGCTGCCTGTTTGAAGAGGCCTTCAGCGCTTTGCGTATTCGTCACGAACTGCAGATCGCACGCGATAGCGCCGAAGCGCTCGCGCTTTTGAATGTTGACATTTCCGCGCGAAGCCTGCCCGCGCTGATTGTCCTGGACGTCAAGATACCGCAGGGTCTCCGGCTACTCCGTGCTGTCCGCCGCAAACCGAAGCTGCGCGCGATCCCCATAATTGTGCTGACCACATCGCGCGACGATGTCGACGTCTACCGTGCGTACGAGAACGGCGCCTCCGCGTACGTGTCGAAGCCCCTGGACGATTTTGTCGATCTGGTGGGCGACCTGGATCGCTTCTGGCTGCGGCGCGCGCGGTTGCCGCGGCATTAGCTCGCCGGCAGAAATTCCCCCAGAGCCCCCAACTCGCGATAGAATCAAACCGATGAACGAACTCATCCTTAGCAGCAAAGACGGCGAGGTCGGAATCCTCACCGTGAACAACCCGCCGGTGAACGCATTGAGCCCCGGCGTCCCGGAAGGAATCGTCGCCGGCATCGAGCAATTCGAAAAAGACGACACCGTGAAGGCCATCGTGCTCATCGGCGGTGGACGCACCTTCATCGCCGGCGCCGACATCCGCGAATTCGGAAAGATCACCTCCGGCGGCGATCGCAAGCGCGGTCCCGGTTTCCTGGGCGTGCTCGAGCGCATGGAAAACTGCTCGAAGCCGATCGTCGCGGCGATTCATGGCACCGCGCTCGGCGGAGGCCTCGAAACCGCCATGGCCTGTCACTACCGCGTCGCCGTTCCCTCGGCCCAGGTCGGCCAGCCCGAAGTCAAACTCGGCATCATTCCCGGCGCTGCCGGAACGCAACGGCTGCCGCGTCTCGCGGGTGTCGCCAGGGCTGTAGAGATGTGCGCCGCGGGCGATCCCATCGGCGCCGCCGACGCGCTCAAGTCCGGCGTCGTCGACCAGATCGTCGAAGGCGACCTGCTCCAAGGCGCCCTCGCTTTCGCCCGCACCAGGATCGGAACGCCGCCGCGCCGCACGCGCGATCTCAACGACAAGCTCGGCAACGAACAGACCAACGCGCCCATCTTCGCCGCCGCACGCGACGCCGCCCGCAAGAAGGCCCGCAACATGCTGGCGCCGCTCGCCGCCATCGACGCCGTCGAAGCCGCCACCAAGCTTCCTTTCGACCAGGGCGTCAAGCGCGAATCCGAATTGTTCCAGGAATGCCTCTTCTCCGACCAGTCGAAAGCCATGATCCACATGTTCTTCGGCGAGCGCGAGGTGCAGAAAATTCCCGGCATTCCGAAAGACATCCCGCAGATCGCGGTGAACAAGGCAGCCGTGGTCGGCGCGGGCACCATGGGCGGCGGCATCGCCATGGTGTTCGCCAACGCCGGCATTCCGGTGTTGCTCAAGGAAACCGATCAAGCGGCGCTCGATCGCGGTCTCGCCACCATCCGAAAGAACTACGCGAATTCAGTCAAGAAGGGCCGCTTCACGCAGGAACAGATGGATCAGCGCCTCGCGCGCATCATGCCCACCCTGACCTACGACGGCTTCGGCGAAGTCGATATGACTGTCGAGGCCGTGTTCGAAGGCATGGCTCTCAAGAAGCAGGTCTTCGCCGAACTCGACAAAGTTGTACGGCCGGGCGCCATTCTCGCTTCCAACACTTCCACGCTCAACATCGACGAAATCGCTTCGGCCACTTCGCGGCCCGAGTGGGTCATCGGCACGCACTTCTTCAGCCCGGCCAACGTCATGCGGCTGCTCGAAATCGTGCGAGGAAAAGCAAGTTCCAAGGAAGTGATCGCCACGTTGATGGCGCTTTCGAAAAAGCTGGCCAAAGTTGGCGTGCTGGTGGGCAACTGCCGCGGATTCGTTGGCAACCGCATGTTCGGGCCTTATCGCCGCGAGGCGCAGTTCCTGGTGGAAGAAGGCGCGGCTGTCGAAGCCGTCGACCAGGCGCTCTACAACTTCGGCATGGCCATGGGACCGCTCGCGACGGGCGATCTTGCCGGCCTCGACGTCGGCTGGCGCATTCGCAAAGAATTCAAGGACGCCGAGAACACCAGCGTCCGCCAGCCGCTGGTCGAAGATCGTCTTTGCGAAATGGGCCGCTACGGCCAGAAAACCGGCGCGGGCTGGTATAAGTACGACGAGAATCGCCGCGCCCTGCACGATCCCGTGGTCGACGAGTTGATCGATAAAATTCGGCAGGAGACGGGCCGCAAGCCGCGCGCGATCGCCGACGACGAGATCGTCGACCGCATCGTCTACGCGCTGGTCAACGAGGGCGCACGCATCCTGGAAGAGGGCTACGCGCTGCGCGCCGTCGATATCGACATCATCTACATCAACGGCTACGGCTTCCCCGCCTATCGCGGCGGACCGATGTGGTATGCCGACACCGTGGGTTTAAAGAAGGTTTACGAGCGCGTCCAGGAATTCGAAAAGCAGCACGGCACGCTGTGGACGCCCGCGCCGTTGCTGAAGCAGCTTGCGGAGTCCGGCAAGACCTTTGCCGATTTCGACAAGCAGGTCGGACAAGCCGCCAGCGCCGCCGACACAAGGAGCTAACCATGAGAGAAGCCGTCGTAGTCAACAGCTCGCGCACAGCGCTGGCCAAGTCGTTCCGAGGCTCGTTCAACATGACGCGCCCGGAAGATCTCGCCGCGCACTGCATCCAGGACGTGCTGCGCAAGACTCCTGCGCTCGATCCGGACGAAATCGGCGACGTGGTCCTCGGCTGCGCCCAGCCGCACGGCATGCAAGGGTCGAACGTCGCGCGCGTCTCGGCGATTCTCGCCGGATTGCCCGTCACAGTGGCGGCGACTACAGTCAATCGCTTCTGCTCTTCCGGTCTGCAGGCAATCGCCATGGCGGCGCATGAAATCCTCAACGAAGGCGTGGATGCGGCCATCGGCGGCGGCGTCGAAAGCATCAGTATGACCGAGCGCAGCACCAATCCGCATCCATGGGTGGCGGAACACAAGCCGGGCGTCTACATGGTGATGGGCGTCACGGCCGAGGTCGTCGCGAAGCGCTACAAGGTCAGCCGGCTGTTGCAGGACGAGTATTCGCTGCTGAGCCAGCAGCGCACGGCGCGCGCGCAGAGCGAAGGATTTTTTGAAGACGAGATCGCGCCCATGCGTGTAACGCGCGCGCTGCTCGACAAGAAAACCGGCCAGGTTTCGGGCACTGAAGAAGTATGCGCCAACAAAGACGAATGCAATCGGCCGGACACCACGCTCGAAGGTTTGCTTGCACTGAAGCCGCACTTCGACCCCGATAGCGGCCAAGGCACGGTCACCGCGGGCAACGCCTCCCAGCTTTCCGACGGCGCTTCGGCGACGCTGCTGATGTCGCGCGAACGCGCCGACGCGCTTGGCATTCCGTACAAGCTGATCTTCCGAGGATTCGCGGTGGCCGGCTGCGAGCCCGACGAGATGGGTATCGGTCCGGTATTCGCCGTTCCGAAATTGCTCGGCCGCCACGGTCTGAAGATCGGCGATATCGATGCGTGGGAGCTGAACGAAGCGTTCGCAGTGCAAGTCGTGTACTGCCGCGACCGCCTCGGCCTCGATCCCGAGAAGCTGAACGTCAACGGCGGTTCGATTGCGATCGGCCACCCCTTCGGCATGACCGGCTCCCGCATGACCGGCACCATCGCCAACGAAATGGCCCGTCGCAAAGCCAAGCTCGGCGTAGTAACAATGTGCATTGGCGGCGGCCAGGGCGCAGCAGGCCTGTTCGAACGCGCAAACTAGCGCCGCGCGAATTTCACAGCGGCGACGCGTCCGCCTCCGATCGTCATTGCGGTGACCCGGCCCGCGCCATCACGCACGAAATTCACTTCCTGCGTGAAGAAAGTTGCTCCGCGGAACTGATCTTTTGCGAGCGGAGTGAGCGCGATCTCGCCGTGATGCGCGTGGTCCGCTACGAGCTTGCCTTCTTTCAGAACGATCGTGTACTGCGTTTCGAGTTCGTCGCTCCAGTAAGCGCCGGCATATTGCGGCAGGTCCGCCGAGTCGAAAGGTGTGATTTTGACGCGGTCGCCTTCGGCGTTCATGCCGCCGCCGCTGGTCAGTTTCATGGACATGTTACCGCCGGGCTTGGGTGTGAATTGGACTTCGCCGTCGATCTGTTCGACGTAGAACTTGCCGGCCGCGATGGGCTTCAGCTCGGCCTGCGGCTGGCCCTGCGGCGCACCCATCAGCTTGCCATCTTTGACAGTCATGGTGACCAGGCCCATGTCGAGACGATAGGTTCCGGCGTATTGATCGAGCGCGCCTGGCTCGAGCGTGATGTACTTGCGCGCCGCCGGCTTCGGCTTCTCCGCTTGCGCAGTCATCTTCGGTTCCAGGTACACTTCGGCAATCTTGTTCGCAATGCCCGCCGTATTGAAACTGGCCAGATTGCTGAGCACTGCCACGCCCACTTGCTGGTCGGGAAACCACAGCACAAAGCTGCGGTATCCAGCGTCCGCGCCGCCGTGGGAAATCGTGTGCAGTCCACGATACTCTCCGGTCGCCAGACCGAGAGCGTAGTCGATCTTGTTGCCGTTCGACAAGACCGCTCGCTCCTCCAAACGCGCGATGGCCTTGGGACCGCCGACCTTGGGGTCTCGGAAATTGTCGAGCCACTTGGTCAGATCGGGCGCAGTGGTGAATAGGCTGGTGGCGCCCACGTTCGCGTAGTTCAGCGGCGATGCCTGGAAGCCGTCCCGCGCTTTCTCGTAGGAGTAAGCCCGATCGCGCACGATGCGGCGATGGTCGTCATGAAAGTGCGTGCGCGTCATTCCGAGCGGTTGGAAGATGCGTTCGTCGCAAAACTGCGGCATCGGTTTGCCTAAAACCCGCGCGACGATCTCGGCGGCGAGCGTGTAGCCTCCGTTGGAATAAAGGTGCCTCGTACCCGGCTCGAAATTGAGTTCCTTCTGACGGAACAGCATGCGTAGGATCTGCTTTTGCGTGATGACGTCGTCCAAACGCCAGCCCGCGAGGGCCAGCGTCTGCCACTGGTCGCGGATGCCGCTGGTGTGCTGGAGAAGATTGCGGATCGCGATCTTGTGGCCGTAGTCCGGAAGCTCCGTCA
>Ga0209648_10000046_pt1 | contig 72530 bp, 59 predicted proteins | sample GraSoi2013_115cm_FD_185830 | JGI IMG/M metagenome (GOLD analysis project Ga0209648, IMG submission 185830) | Grasslands soil microbial communities from the Angelo Coastal Reserve, California, USA - Sample 9_17_2013_115cm (SPAdes) (version 2) | ecosystem: Environmental > Terrestrial > Soil >... | reverse complement strand
TCGTTTCGTTGTAGAAAGGGACATCACCAGCCATGTGTCCGTGGAGCCAAACCTGCTGTTGTGCGAACGATAGCGGTAACGGCTCGTGCGGCCTGCGGTTCGGGCTCCGTTCCAGCGTACTCTTTGCCGCCACACCGGCCAGGTACCGCTCAAGAAGCCGGCGCTTAGCGTCGGAGAGTTTTGCGTCCCGAAAGTCGACGGGTTCATCGCGTTGAATGATTGATGCCTCGCTCAAGGTTACTCCTCGTAAAATCGGGTCTTCTCGTCGCCGCACTCTTCCGAGAGTGCGGTGCGCCTCTCAGGCAGGACAAACCGTAACCTACGCTCTTTAGTGGACGGGTAGTTGCTGGTGCTGCGAACTGAGGTCGATTTCGGAAATGCGTCCAGCAGGGTTATCAGTTAGGGCGCGCAACAACGCCTGGTAGTCGGCTATCATTCGCGTGATCGTAGCTGAGTCGAACAAGTCTGGATTGTATTGAGCGCGGACTATTGTCTCCGCTGGCCTGTGGATGAATGCCAGATACAAATCCCAGGGTGCGCCACCGCTCTCAATATCCATCGAAGTCACGCTCCAGTCCATGTCCAATTGCGGCATTGGAGGTTGAAGAGAAATTGCGACGGTAAATAAAGGATTGCGGCTGGGATCTGGATTCAGCCTTAGCTCTTGCGCCAGGTGTTCTAGCGGCACGTCATCGTTGGAAAGGGCTTCCAGGGTTAAGCGCTGGGCTTGCCGCAACAGTGTGCGGAACGTTGGCTCGCCGGTCATGTCGAAACGAAGCGCGACCGGGTTGAGGAAGTAGCCCAGCACTCTCTGCACCTCGGATCGTTTGCGGCCTGCGGGAGAAGGTGTGCCCACGATAATGTCGTCCTGCTGCGTGTAGAGATGTAGCAGGCTGACAAAACCCGCGAGCAGTCCCGTAAACAGACTGACGCCATCCTTCCGGCTCAGTGCTTCTAGCGCCACCACCAGTTCCTTGGGGAAGGCAAAGGATCTGATCACACCGCGGAAGGTTTCTTTCACCGCACGCGCTTGATCCATCGGCCAATCGAGCGTGGGAATCGGTCCCGCTAACTGTTTCTGCCAGTAGGCGACTTGCCTAGCCATTTCCTCGCCTTGCAACCATTGCCTTTGCCAATGCGCATAGTCCGCAAACTGAACTGCCAAATCCGGCAACGGGCTAGCCTGACCAGAAGAATACGCGCGGTACAAGGTCGCCAGCTCAAACGGAAATATCTGGTAGACGGAGACTCCGTCCACGATGCTCAGATGGGCGCCAAGGAAAAGGGAGTGTTCTTGATCAGCGGTCCTGAACATTCGTGCTCGCAGTAACGGGCCCTCTTTCAAATCAAAGGGCTGCTGAACCGTTTCGCCGGCCGCGCGCTGCAGCTCGGATAGCGGTAAACCTCTCAAGTCAACGACCGGCAGCTCAACATTTTCTGGCGCAGCGTGTATCACTTGGACGAGCTGGCCGTTCTTGATGTCGTAGCTGGTGCGCCATATTTCATGGCGTCGAATGATCTCACAGAGGCTTCTGCTCAACGCCCCTACATCCAGCGGTCCGTGCATCCCGAGCCTGATGCACTCGTTGTAAAGCAGAGGTCCTCCCTGGTTGCGTTGTTCGCGACGCAAGAGTTGCTCCTGGGAGAACGAAACCGGCGCCGGAGCATCAAGAGGCCTGGGCGCAATTGACGAAATAGGAGCGGCAGTTGTCCTATCACCTCCGCGCAGGTACGTCTGCAGCAGTCTGCGCTTGGTGTCGGACAGAGGCGCGGCATCTACCATGTTGAGAATCTCAGTCTTGACGACAGAGGTCGTTTCTCGGAATCAATTGCTCGTGGATGGATTCGTAAATCTGGATTCGGCCTTGAACCGGATCGGCAGTTTAGTTAAACCACGCAATCCCAAGTTGGTTCGCCAAACGAGCGGGCCAGGTTCAAGCGTCCAATCGCCCAGACGGCGTAGCATGAGTTCGAATGCAGTTTGCCCTTCAATTCGAGCCAGTGCGGCGCCAAAGCAGAAGTGTGCAGCCCAGCCGAACGCGAGGTGCCGGTTGTCGGTGCGCGTGATGTCGAGGCGATCGGGTTCGGGGAATCTCTCCGGATCGCGGTTCCCCGCTGCCATCACCGCAATCACAGCTTGGCGTTTGCGAATTCGTTTTTCGCCAAGCACGGTATCTTCCGGAGCCAAGCGCGCCGTATGTTGGCTGGGACTCTCGTAGCGCAAGAGTTCCTCGACTGCCGAAGGAACAAGTGAAAGATCGGAACGCAGCTTTGTGAGTTCACTGGGATTGCGCAACAAAGAGAGGACGCCATTGCCGATAAGATTTGTGGTTGTTTCTTGGCCCCCAACCATTGTGACAACGCAATTGGCGATGACTTCTTCTTCGCTCAGCCGGTCGCCTTGGACTTCAGCGTTCATCAAGGATCTCACCAAGCCATCGCGAGGAAACTCCCGTTGTTGCTGCATGGCGGAACGGAAGTATGCGGTCATCTCGCTGACGCTCTTCAGAATTCGCGGAACCCGCTCAGGGTTATGTTGGAAGTTGCCCAGCATCTCGGCAAAGTCCTGCGACCACAGTTTCAGTTGCTGATAGTCTTCGACGGGGACTCCGAGCATCTCTGCGGTGACGATGCACGGCAGCGGCTCGGCCAAGTCGGCGATCACGTCCATCCGGCCATTGCCCTGCACCTTGTCCAGCAGCCGATTGGTAATGTCTGAAATATGCCCGCGCAGCACTTGTACCCGTTGCGGGCTGAATGCGTACGACGCGAGACTGCGCAATCGCGTATGCGCTGGAGCGTCCATGAAAAGCATCTGCTTGACCATGAGCTGAGCGATGGGGTTGAGCGAAGAAAGCCCCATCTCACTAAGCTGCTCCGGCGTTGGCGTGCGCTGCGCCGAATAACGATGAAGCACCGTCACTACGTCCTGATAGCGGGTGACAACCCATGCGTGCAGAAAAGGATCCCAATGCACCGGGTCCTCGGTCCGGAGTCGATGGAAAAGCGGATAAGGATTCGCCAGAACCTCGGGGTCTAGCAAATGGTAGAGGCTCAGATTACTGGCCGACTCGTTGGTTGCAACATCTATATTAGTTTGAACTGACATTCCGCCCTTCCTTTATGCGCGAACCGGCGCAGTCATTGCGAGCAGGCGCTCGGCTTCGGCTTCGCTCATGGCTTCCAGTCTGGCAAGCAGGAGCGCTTCCACCTGGGCTGAGAGCTTTGAAATAGTCGGGGCGTCAAACAGCGCACGCAATGTGAGCTCGACACCAAATGCGTCACGCACCCTCGCGATCAGTTGTGTGCCTAGCAAAGAATGCCCGCCGAGGAGAAAGAAATTGTCCTCTACGCTAACCTTCTCTAAGCCCAGCAATGGCGCGAGCATAGAGGCCAACCGCTCTTCGATAGGAGTACGAGCTGCTATAAAGGTGTCATCGCGCAGTGTGTTCTCAGTCGTCGGGGTAGGCAGAGCGGCGCGATCAACCTTGCCACTCGCGTTCAAGGGCAAGGCTTCGAGCTTCACGAAGGTCCCGGGAACCATGTACTCAGGCAACCTGGCGGCGATGGCATTCCGCAGCTCCGAATGCGTGGGAAGTGTGTTTACAGCCGGCACAAAATAAGCGATCAGCCGTTTGTCTCCCGGAGCAACTTCGCGGGCCACCACGATGCTGGCTCGCACGCCGGGATGTTGGTCGAGCACTTTGACAATTTCGGCCGGCTCGATCCGAAATCCTCTGATTTTGATTTGCTCGTCCGCACGACCAAGAAACTCAATCTGCCCGTTTGCGAGATAGCGTCCCAGGTCGCCTGTCTTGTAGAGTCGCGCTTCTGGATCGACACTGCAGGTGTTGCGAACGAACCTTTCCGCTGTTAGGTCTGGCCGGTTCCGGTAGCCTCGTGCCACCCCTGCGCCCGCGATGCAGATTTCGCCTGACTCTCCCATCGGCACTGGCTGCATCTGTTCGTTGAGAATGAAGATCTCGACGTTATCGATGGGCCGGCCGATCGATGGCAGTCGATCAGGGCGCTCGTCGGGAAGCACAGTTCCTGAAGTCGCAACCACAGCGCATTCTGTCGGCCCGTAGTTGTTGACCACCACAAAAGGCAGCTTTCGCGGTGGATAGTGGTGGAGCGTGTCAGCGCCAGTGAGCAGCACACGAAGACTGCTCTTCGCCGGCCATTCCAGTGTCATCATCTGCTCAGCCAAAGGAGTCGGAAGAAAACTGATCGTGATTCCTTCAGACAAGAGCCAATCGCGGACTGCTGCCGAATCGTTGACTGCCACGGAGTCAGCCAAATGGATCCTCGCTCCCGCAGTGAGATAAGGCCAGATTTCCCAAACCGCAGCATCGAAGCCCAAAGCCGCGAGCTGGCTCGCGCGATCGCCCGCGCCGACTTTGAACGCACGCAGGTGCCACGACACGAGATTGCTAAGCCCGCGGTGCGTAACTTCCACGCCCTTGGGCTGACCCGTCGAGCCAGAGGTGTAGATGAGGTAGGCTAGATTGTCGGCTCCCGCATTGGCAGTCACCGTCCTCGACTTCGCGTCGCCCCTGAGTCTCCCCTCTGAATCGAGGATAACGCTCTGCTCCGGACGCGCCGGCAGCGCGTTGCGCAAACATTCCGCAGTCACGAGTACTGGAGCTTGAGCATCGTTGAGCATGAATGTCAATCGTTCGGTAGGATAGTTCGGGTCCAACGGAAGATATGCACCGCCGGCTTTCATGATGCCAAGAGCCGCCACGACCATTGCCAGAGAACGATTCATGTGAACTCCGACGACAACGTCAGGACCAACGCCAACGGATTGAAGGAAGCGCGCCAACAGGTCAGCACGTTGATTAAGCTCCTTGTAGGTCAGCAAAGCCTTCCCATGCACTGCGGCAATCGCGTCCGGCCGTATAGTCGCCTGCGCTGCCACCAGCTCAGGGACAAGGCCGATTTGGGGGCCATTCTGAGGGCTTAGATCCGAAATTGAAATCGACAATTCATTCAGCAATGGATTGGCCGAGGTTTGCGACATTTTACTTCTCCTTTTCCGAATACCTTAACTACGAGCCGAGTGCCAACCTGCAGTTAGGCCGCCAGTTTCGCTGGTTCATGCACCAAACAGCTGAACACGAAGCCATTGAAACGGCGACAATGGACTTCGCATCCATTCACCAAAGGAAATTCGTCTTTTGTGTCGCCTACAATTGCCACGCTGAACGACTGTTGTTCCTGAAGCCACGAGAGCTCGACCTCTTTGAAATCAATGTAACGCCGGCAGAATCGGTAGAAGCCTTTGTAGACCGTCTCCTTCGCGGAAAAGATCATCGCCAGCCGCTCATGGAAATTGAAGCCACTGTGAACCCAGTCCAGTTCCCGGCCAGTGCAAATAACACTACTAATGTCAACCGTTTTTACTTTTTCCAGATTCTCCAAATCGATGCCGATTGCCAACGGCTTCCCCGATCTGATTACTAACGCGACGGCCCAAGGCCAGCAGTGGGTGATAGAGCCAACGAATCCTTCCGGCCACAGAGGCTCACCGTGGCCGCCACGCAATACCGGGAAGGAACCCTTGCCTAAATCTCGCAACGCACAATGAACGGCCGTTCGTCCCAAAGAAAACTCGGTCGCTTTCTTGGGACAGGCGCTCGGGGAAATTTCTTTGCGTTCCTCGGGATGGAGCGGGCGGCTTTGTTGGTCTGCTGCCGATAGGACTGACAAGAACGCGTTCTTGTCCAGCAAAAGACTGTCATTGCCGGACCTCGAAGCCTGCTTGATCGTCATCCTCAATTCGTTCTCAACTGCTGTCGTTTCCACGTGTCGGGGTAAGGTACGCGAGCGAAAAGATTGTCAACAATGAGTGGTAAGTAACCTGCAAATGAGAACTGCTGACCAGAATCTGCGGCGTGCACAGGACTGATTGCAGGCCGCCGTGCGCGCCGGGTTCGTCTTGCAGATTGTCAGTAGCTCAACGCCGGGGCAAATGTCCAGCGCATGCCGCATTTTTCATCGCTATCGATAAACGGGTCGTTCGTCACTACCGCTGCCCCTTGGAAATCCAGGCCAAATGCCATCTCCCGGAGTCCTACCTTTGCGATGGCCTCGCGTACTTTGGTCTGGTGCTCCTGTTCACAGAACAACAGCAGAAACCCACCGCCGCCGGCCCCGGCGATCTTGCCGCCAAGAGCTCCATTTTCGCGGGCCAACGCGTAGACCTCATCGATCAGGGGCGTAGAAATCTGAGAGGAGACACGCTTCTTGGCTTCCCATCCATCGTGCAACAGGGCCCCGAAATCCCGGAAGTTACGTTTCAGCAACGCCCAACGCATATGCCCGGCAAGCTCCCGGACCTCATGCAGCGACTCAACCGCGGGACCTGCGCCGTTTTTTGTGGACTGTTCCTGCTGGTGAAGAAGGCTCCAGGAATCGTGAGCCACGCCGGTAAAGAACAACATCAGTTTGCTTTCGAACTCACGGAGCTCGCCAAGAGGCAAGTCGAGTGGCTCAACCCAGGTGCTTCCATCTGGATTGAAACGAATGAAGTTCAGGCCGCCGAAAGCTGCTGCGTATTCGTCCTGCTTCCCGACCGGTTTACCAAGGATATTTCGAGCAATATGGAATGCCTGCTCCGCAAGGTCATATTTGGAGAACGGGAGGTCAAGATAGGTCGCCAATGTCTTTAGAACTCCGACGCACACGCTGGCTGAAGATCCGAGGCCTGTTCCAGCGGCAATCTCCGAAGCAAGAAAAAGATCGACGGAGATGCTGTACCCGATGTCTTGGATAGCTGCAAGAGGAATCGCCAGCTCGGTGCGTTTGATCTCCATGCGAGAGATGTCCTGCCAGGTCTCCATCACGCGTAAGTCAGAGGAAATCACCTGGATTTTTCCATCGGTCCTCTTTTGTAGGATCGTGTAGAAATACTTGTTAATGGAGGTGCTCAGGACCGCTCCGCCGAACGTTCCGTAGTACCCAGGCAGGTCCGTGCCCCCACCACCGAAGCTAATCCGCACCGGACTGCGCACTATCAGCATGCATCATCCTCCGGACACTGAATTCGCGGGCAGGCTTGGATTGCAGCGCTGGTACCATCTTGAAACGGTCTTGCTTCATAAGACGCACGAACAATGCGCAAGCCGTCTGCAGCAAAAGCGAGAGATCAAAAAATAGAGACCATTGCCCGATGTACTGAAGGTCAAATCGTGCCTTTTCATCCGAAGAATGTTCTTCGCGCAAACCGCGAACCTGGGCCAGGCCTGTGATTCCCGGCCGGATGCTCAACCGCTGCCGCTGCCAAACTGAGTAATGTCTCACCCGATCGCGCGATTCCGGCCGTGGACCTACCAGGCTCATCTCACCTTTCAACACATTCCAGAGCTGTGGCAGTTCAGTCAAACTGAATTGCGCGAGGATTCGCGCATACCCGTGCAAGTGTTCCGCATCGCGATCAATGTTCAGCCGGTACATCCAGAACGGCGTTCCATTTTTTCCGCAGCGAAGTTCTTTTCTGAAAGCCTTCTCCTTCGTAGCGTAGAGCGCAGCTGCAGACAATATCAGCAACGGAGTGCTGAGGACGAGCAGCATGAGCCCGCCGACGATATCCACGCAGCGCTTCATTCTTAGGCCCACGTTCGGTAGCTTGCGTTCTTCGAGGGAAAGCAGCGGAACATCCTCGATTTCATTCAACTCTGCTTTGGAAAGATAAAGTTCATAGTGGTGAGGCACGACGTGAAGTCGCAAGCCGGCCTCTCGGCAGCTGGAGATCAGCCTTTCCGTTTCCGGTCCCGGCGGGACCGGCTCCACGATGATTAGCTCCTGAACATTGTTCTCCCGTAGCAGGTTCAGAATGTTCAAACTGCGAAGTGAGATGGAGCTTGGCGCTGGGATCGCGTTCTGACTCGCCGGGTCGGCATCTGAGGGGAACAGCACGCCAGCGACCTCCATTGACATCTCGGGATGGAGGGTAATTTTGTGTGCCAGTTCCCGGGCCATGCGGCCGGCGCCGAGAATAACCACCCTCCGCTTGCTCCGCCGGTCAGCCCGCAATGTCACAAACCCCCACGCAGAGCATCGAACGGCTATGAATCCCAGCGGAAGCAGCCCCCCTACACAGAGCAACTCCGCCGTTGAACGGTCGTGCTTACCACAAAGTGCCAGCACAAAAACAGCGCCCATCAGGTAGCACACCCCCACGGTCACCTGGGCAAAAACGCTCGGCAGATGCCAGCCTCGGCAAAAACCTTCGAGTTTCTTGCTGAAGTAGAGAACGATCCAAACTGAAAGTGCGACCAGAACCGCGGAAAAATGGAAAGGCGTTACGGCTGAACCTGGCCTCCCGATGATCGACCGGTTGCTCAATAGATCTGCAACCGTGAAGGTGCCGCCAATCCACAACAGATCGGCGCCCAAAATTGCGTACTGCAGCTTCCGGTTCATGACGGCTCCACTCTCCCTTCAGCTGGCTGATGCTACAGCTGCTGAGCGCTTTGTTTCGCGAACGTCGGTTGCGATCGCGGCTCTGATTCGATGGCGCGTCACAGTAAACAGCGCGTGCGCGACCGCTAATTGCAAGTCTTCGATGATCTGCATGTTGTCGGATGGTATGACCATGCAGATATCACATAGCTCAGGTAGCTTCCCACCCTTGAATCCACCCAGGCCCACGGTAGTTGCGCCGGACTCACGCGCTAACTGAAGGGCCAGCAACACATTCGGCGAGCGTCCGCTGCCGCTGATGCCAAAAGCAACGTCATCCTTTTGAATAAAGTTACGCATTTGTTCAGCAAATACCTGCTCGTATGAAGTATCGTTGGCCCATGCAGTGATGAGCGCCAGGTTGTCCGCAAGAGATAATGCTCGGAGGCGCTTCGACATTTTGTCTGGAGATGCGGTTCCCTTTGCCAGATCACAGGCGAAATGCGATGCCAGCGCCGCGCTACCCCCGTTCCCGAACAGGAATACTCTGTGGCCTTTCTCATACGCTTGATAGAGCGCCTCCGCAGCTCGTTCGATCACCTCGAACGGAAGTTCCTTGACGGCTCTGTTGGACTTAGCGAAATAGCTTCGCAAGTTGGTAATTGGCTCGTCCATCTGAGGCAATTCCACAATTGGCGGCATCGTTTTCAGCCTTGTCATCTTTACGCGTCTCCCTTGAATGGATCTTGTGTATGCGGGTGCGGCGGTCTGATCCGATGGCAACATCAGGTGTCATCGTCGGATCACTGTCGCCGTGGAAATCAGCTCAGCGATGACCGCCCACTTTGTCCAAGAGGGCCGCGTCCCCCAGGCGCCGAGGTGTAGGTTTCCAGGCAAGGGCTTGCTGGCCTCTTAGAAATCGCATTAGCCCTAGAAGTAAAGCGAGGTTCATCGAACAAAAGTGAAATGGTCCGGAGCACCATCGCAGCGGTTTCGCTTGTTTTTTGAGCCAATACCCAACGGCAGCCAGCAGGTAGAAAAGTCCTTGTGCTATTGAAAAAAGAGCAAATGCAGGCCGCGCTGCCAGCGACAAGCTGCAGACAAACCCAAGCGGCTGCAAGAGCGGAGCTAGCCAACGGAGAACTCGATGAGACCAGAAGGAGAACGCAAGAAACCCTCTGCGCGGATTGAGATATTCCGGATGGGCAAACAGCGTCTGATAATTGCCCGCGCCGATGCGCACTCGCCGTCCAAACTGAGCGGACCATGTTGGCGCTATTTCCTCCACCGCAATCGCCTCGGGATCGTAGACCACTCGATGGCCCTGAAAGCGAATCTCAAGCGGAACCTGGAAATCTTCGACGATGGAGTGCTCCCGTGGATTGAACAACGAACGCCGTACTGCCAGTGCTGCGCCGTTGCCTCCCAGTGAACAATTCAGCCGGCTCTCGAGTATTTTCAAGGCCGACTCGTATCGCCAATAGAGACCCTCTGCCCCCACCTCCGTGCCAGGAGCGGACACACGAACTTCCTCACCACTCACTGCCCCCACCCGTGGATCGGCAAAGTGACGCACGAGACAGCGGATCGCGTTTCGTTCAAGCATGGTGTTGGCATCGGTGAGCACCAGGATTTCAGCAGAGGTCAGTCGAGCCAAATCTCTTAAGACGGCCAACTTGCCTCGGCGTGTGGCAAAATGAAAGACGCGAAATTGATCGGACGGGATTCGGCTCAGAAGATCCGCCGTAGAATCCGTCGGCGCATCCAACCCGAGAAGGAATTCCAAGTGATCGGCAGGATAGTCGATCTCCAAACAGTTTCGGGCCTTGGCCTCGATTACTGTCTGTTCGTTGTATACAGAGATCAAAACGGCAACCTTAGGGACATCTTCCGTTGTGAACGACGGCCGGCGGCTGCGCCGGCGAAGCAAGTACAGGAAGTCTGACTTCGCCTGGACAAGCACAGACAAAACAAAGAGCAACAGCGGGTACCCAACATAGTTGTACGCAACCGCGCCGATGCAGAGCCAAAAGATCAGTTCGGGCATACAAGCTCCTCGGCGGCTGTATTCACCGCAACCATCCGCCGCGGCGAGGAAGACTGGACTTGCGGCTGGGGCCGATCGGCCCGAGCGATGTATTGAACACCGACGGCAATTGCGACCGGATAAAAAAGGTAGTACTCGTACCCTATGTGCGCGAAAAAGGCTCCGAATGCGAAAGCCAGGAGACTCGCCAGCGTAGCTCGCGCCATGAGGCAGACGTCTGAAGCGTCCTGATCGATGACCGAAGCACTGGCTATCCTCCTCATGTTGAGGACGGCAGTCACAAGCAATCCCAGGAACAACACGAGCGCGGGCACGCCTGCTTCGGACGAGACTTGAGTAAAAGTATTATGCGTACCCATCCATGCGCCGGGCTGGCCAAGCTGCAATCCACTGGCGACCTCAAAATTTCCTAGCCCCAAGCCAAAGATCGGATGCTCCAGGGTGTACTCGACTGAGCGATCCAGCACCGCCAGACGATCCTGCGTTGACTCTTCGGCCGACGCTTGGACCGCGTCTATGTAAGCCTCAGAGCTGTTCCAGACCGTCCCCAACCGCTGCCAGAACACTTGTGGAGCGAGGCTGACGGCCACGAACAAGGTCACGACGATCCCGATTCCGACGAGCCGCCCCCGCGATTTTCCGCGTAAGACCAGAAGGAACGTCAACCCTGTTGACCACAGGACGTTCAACAGTCCCCCTCGCGATGCAGTCAGCACCACCATCCACAGCATCGAGAGAGATGTGGCGGCCAGCAGACTCGTCCGCAAGAGCGAGCGCTGAGAAACGAACATCGCTGCGATATATGGAATTGTGATTGCGGCCGCAATGCCCAGAAAGTTCCACCCGAGAATCCCCATGTTGACTCCGAGTAGCCGCCCTCCGACCCAGATGACGTGAGATGATTCAATGATGGAGAACGTCGTGACAACAAGTTCGCTAAGTACGACCGCCCACAACAATGCCTGAATGCGTTGGACCGTGACGAGTGTTTGTGTCAGAAGAAAGAATATAAGGAGGGTCTTGAGCCATACCTGGATCAGGACCTCGAGGCTTCCTCCCCTCCATAGCGAAAACGGCACACACAGTGCATACCACGCGGTGAGCAGGAAAACGATTCGAAGCTCCCGGCTCCATAACAGACGAACTTGGCCGGACAACAGAGCCCCGACGTATGTCAATCCGCTGCAAATGCCCAGAATAAGAGTTAGATGGAGTGGGGCAAGAGACTGAAACATGTCTTCCGGCCGGGCATAGATGGCAACCGTGAAGAGCCAAAGGAAAAAGAAACTTAGCCTAGCGGTGCGCTTGCGACCTGCCGCCAACGACGGTTCGGTCGCTGCTTTATCCGAAAGGACTAGATTTGTTTTGGCCACATCTTCGAACATTAAGAAAGCCTGCCTAGGCGACGCTCGGCTGCTTATGCCGCCGCACCACACCCTCCAAAATCTGCTCGACCCTCCCTACTACGGCATCCCACCCATGGTTGTTCGCGACTTCATCACGGGCCGCGGCGGCGATCGAATTCCGGAGCGTGATATTTGTCAGAAGTTCGACGACTGCCTGTCCAAATTGTTCGGGTTGTTCGGCGATTCGGATTTCACGCCCATCGTGGAAAGGCAGCCCCTCTGCTCCAATCGGTGTTGAGACAACGGCCTTCGCCATCGCCATCGCCTCTGGGATCTTGACGCGCGTTCCTCCTCCGACGCGCAGCGGAACTACAACGACCTCAGCCTTTGCCAGATAGGGACGAACGTCAGGCACCCAGCCCGTGATCTCTACACTGGCCTCCTTCTCCGCAATCGCACGCAGTCTCGATGAAGGCGCGCGTCCGACAATTGAGAAGCTTGCGTCCGGGATCGTCTGGCGAATGCGGGGGTAGACTTCTCGCAAGAACCATACGATGCCATCTTCATTGGGATCCCAATCCATTGAGCCAACGAAAACCATGCGTCCGGGCTGCGGCGGATCATCCATTGGATGAAAGAAGGCGGTGTCCACACCAGTTGGAATCGTCGACGTGTGTCTAACCCCGAATTCCCTTTCCAAAGTTCGCCGGTCGTCTTCGGAGACCGAGACCACGTGATCAAATGACCGGCAGACGGCCGCTTCGATGGCGCGTGTCTTTTTCCATTCGGCCGCGTAAACCAGGCGGCGCAACGGTTCCTCCTCAGCTTCCCACTTACGCTTACGTAACGAGAATTCAACATTGTGTTCGAATACGACTTTTGGCCGCGTGATCAATTGGCGCAGAGGGGCAGCTGTTTGCAGGAAATCACAGAAGATGAGGTCAAACCGTTTACGGCTCGCCAACTCTCCAACCGCTTGGCGAAAGTCCGGCCTGTTGCACTTAGAGAGGAAATACGGCCAGGCGCTGAATTGGTTCGTCAACAGTTCCGAGTAAAAGGTGGCCGAGTACTTCCGCGCTTCGCGCCTGAATACCGGCTTGTAGCTCGCAAAGATGGCTTTCATATCAGATACGGCCGCAGTGTCGCGCCTGTCGTCCGCAAAAGAGACAGCGTGAATCTCGGCTCTCTTTGCGAGCCGGGAAAAGATATTGAAAGACCGTATCTTGCCGCCGGTATCAGCGGGAAAGAGCGGGCCGGGGAGTGTAAGCAAAATCCTCATGGCTTGGTTCTTGAATTGGACCCATTAATAAAGGACCGTATAGATCAGGTAATAAAGGACCGTATAGATCAGGCGCGCAGGACAGCCAGGTCATTCTGCACCGTTGGGTAATTAAGCTGGTTGGTGTCCCGATCCAGAAAGATGCGACTCCAGAGCTCAAGGTTCCATAGGCGCCAGCAGCCTTCCGCTGCCTGAGAAGAGCCCTCACGAAGCGCAGAGAGAAGAGTCAACACGTATTCGGGATTGACGAGTTCTCGTTCCGCCAATCGACCATCAGTCAAGGCGGTGTGGAGCCTGTCGAACAATTGATTCTGCAACCAGGGTCGAATCGGGGTTGGAAACCCCTTCTTGTTGCGGCGAAGAACCGCCGCCGGCAATCTGCCCGTCATGGCCCGACGCAGCAGGTACTTCCCCCTGAAGCCCCGTATCTTGTAACGGGCCGGTACGCGGGCCGTAAACTCGACCAGTTTGTGGTCCAAGAAGGGTACCCGGCTCTCTACCGACGCAGCCATGCTCATCTGATCCTGCTTCATCAAGAGTTCAACCAGATACGTCTTGATGTCGAGATAGAGAAGCCTGTTGAGGAGATTCTTGCTCTCCGTGCCGAGGGAGAAGAACTGCGTCGAATTCGCATACGGATCAATTTCCTGGACTTCCTCCCTGAGCCCTCGAGACAATAACCGTGATTGTTGCTCGTGTGGAAAAACCGAATAGAAATTGTCGAAATAGATTTGCTCAAAAGCTTCCGGATAATAAAGAAAGGAGTGGCGCAGTTTGCGTTGCGGCCAATCCGGCAAGAACCTCGACGACAAGGCGCGCCGCACGATTTGCTGGAAAGACGGCGGAACGAGCTTACGGTAAGCAGGGCCAAAACGCAGGTTCCAGAGCGTAGCTCGATATTTAAGATATCCGGCCAAGACTTCGTCTGCGCCTTCGCCGGTGAGCACCACCTTTACTTTTTCTCCGGCAAGGCGAGCCACCTGACCAAGGGCAACGCTGGACGGCCAGACAAGTGGTTCGTCTTCGTGCCAAATCATCTGCGGTAGACTCGCGAGGAACTCCTCCGGCCCAAGAATTATTTCGTTGTGCTCAGCGCCAATGTGCGCGGCGACCTGGCGAGCGTAAGGGAGCTCGCTGTATTGGTCTTCCTGATAACCCACCGAAAATGTTTGAATTGGCTCATCGCGAAGTTCCGCTAGGACTGCCGCGATGGCACTCGAGTCCAGACCACCACTCAAGAACACACCAAGGGGAACATCGCTCCGGAGATGGGTTCGGACTGCTTCTGCGAAAAGCTCTGAGAATTGGGCTATGTAGTCCGCTTCCTTAAGTTCGAGATCGGGCGATGAAACATCGAGGTCCCAGTATTGCGTGACCCGTGGCGCTTTATCTCCTTGAGACAAATCGAACAGCAAGCAGTATCCCGGAGGCAGCTTGTAGATGCCTTCAAACATCGTCGCTTCCGAAGAGAGATAACCAAGAGCGAAGAATTCCGGCAGAGCGCGACGATTAAGGCGTGCGTGAAAACCGGGAAGTTCAAGCAGGCCCTTGATTTCTGAAGCAAAGGCAAAGCGATCGTCCACCAGACTGTAATAGAACGGTTTTATTCCCAGACGATCGCGCGCGCAGAAAAGCTTTCTGGCGCGTGAATCCCAGATTGCAAACGCGAACATGCCACGAAGATGATGAACGCAGTCTTCGCCGTACTCTTCATACAAATGCAGAATGGTTTCTGTATCGCTGTTGGTGGCATAACAATGGCCCTGCCGTGCCAACAACGGGCGGAGATCAGGATCGTTGTAGATTTCACCGTTAAACACAATCCAGATACTGCCGTCCTCATTAGCCATCGGCTGATGTCCTCCAGCGACATCAACGATACTGAGCCGGCGGAACGCCATCGCCAGAGGTCCAGAAGACAGAACGCCCTGATCGTCAGGTCCGCGGTGACGGAGAACACGCGACATTGCCGTCAGATCTCTTTCCGGCACGCTGCGACCGCTCAGGTCGAGGATCCCACAAATGCTACACATGGCCTTGGTCGTCTCTCTTGTTGAGTTTTAGGGTCGTGCCGCTAGACTGCCGGTCAAGACATCGTGATAGTGGAATGTTCCCTGTTGGGTCAGGCAGGGGGCAATGTCAACAGCAGCCGCATTCGAACAGCAGAATCGCTGCCGGTCACCGTCATTGAAAAACTCGGCGTATCTGAGGGATTTTTTGGCGGCGAAAATTAATCGATTGCCCAGCGCCAAGTAACTCGCGTCGCAAACGACGAAACAATCCGGCCGTTCCCCGCAGCCAGTCGTACAAAACAAGAACCTTGCATCGCTGGACCACCGCCCAACTTGCCAACCCCCAGGGGAAGTTGAGAAAACGAACAAACGGTCGACCGTGTCACAAGAGGAGTGTCGGTAAGCGCGAACTAATGCGCTTTCGCTTTCGCTTTCAATCGCGATCGGCTTGAGGACGCCTACATTGGCGGCCGTCGAAATCGGAATCAGGAAACTTACCAGTTCGACCGGCAGCACTGCTTCGGTAGTGCAGCGGAGAAGCGGGGCAGGTTCCCTTCTTCCGTACACAGGCGAATACCAATCTGAGCATATCTCGTGCGACCAGGGATGGCTTGAGGTGAAAAGCAGATTAAGCTCAGTTTGGCCTTTGCTGCGAAAGGTGACGCCGCCCGGAATGGCAGCCAGAGCTCCTTCAGCAAAGTGCCAATGAACACCGACCTGATGGACGGCGGCGCCTTCGAGGACATCACGAATTAGCCAGAAGTGCGGCTTCATATAAAAGATAGAACGCCGATGTGCGACCGGATTCGGAAGCCGCGCGTAGCCGTTATGTGAGCCCTCGAAGAAATCAAAGGTCCTGCCGATCACCCAGCGATTTATATTTCTGCTCGGCAGGCCATGCCACTCAAACGGCCCCCCCGGCTCGGCCTGACTCAAGCCATCCACGTGCACTGTGTTGTGACCGGCCGTTCCACGAAACCAGTTTCGCTCACAGCCCTGGCCAACGTATGCAGACGTTCCGGGATCGACCAGCACGGGGTGTCCGTCGACCGCCAATTGTATGCTTAGGGCATCAGCATGGCGGTGGCCGTCTCGTCCTCTTTCTGATGGACCGGCATCGATCACAAGCTGCTGCGCCAGCGGACCTGAGCTGGACATCACATGGATTCCGCTGGACTCCAAAGCAAACGAGACCGGCGTCGGCTGCTCGCACCGCAGATCGTCAAATCGACTGGCTCCGTCAACCCCTAACAACCAGATGGTTTCTTCCCGAATATTGCCAACCACCTTCTTGAAATCACCGCGGTTGAACAGGACGGCACCGAGAGCGAGGGGATCGAGCATATGCTCGCTTCGATTGCGGTGGGGATCGAACACTCGCCCTCCATCGTCATCCCCCGAGCGCGGGAGAGGCCCCGTGTTGCCCAAACGGCATACCGCCTCGAGCATCTTTTCAATCGTTCTGTTGAAGGCAGGGGGTATTGAAATTCCGTTCAGACCGGCAAGTACGCGTGCGTGAAGGAAGAAGTCGAGCGCGTAGGTGTGATAGTAAGTCGAGTGTTCGAAGTGCATTCCGTCCGACCGGACCTGGCGTTGCGCTTCTTGCAGGATGATTTGCCACCCTTGCCCTTGCCAGCGTTGTGCTTGGGGACACGCTGGAAATAAGGTTCCAATAAAGAAGAGTCCCACGGCTTCTCCGAGTAAGTGCGTGTTGGGCGAGAAGTAAGTGGACAGAAACCGCTCGATGTGGCGGCCATTCAGCATGAGCGCGCGCCTGAGGTCGGATGGAAACCGCTCAGGAACGACCGGGCACTTCTGGAGCAAATGAGATACCCAGAGCCAGGAGAGGCTCCGAAATGCCACCTCAAGGCTGCTGGCCCAGTTGATTCCAATGGGGTAAGGATTCCGCTGTTGCCAGTCATACCATTGTTCGAAAAGCTCCTGCGCATAGCGGTCCTGTCCCGTCAAGCGATACGCCTTGGCCAGCGTAACCAGGTGCTGATGCCGATTTAGCTCCCAGATGACCTTTGAATCGCCGACTTGGTTAAAGTCGAGATAAGGAACCTTGTACCAGGCGCACTGCGGTGCGCGTCTCCCATGTACGGCGTCCAGATGCCAGTCAATTTGCGCCCCGTAATCAACACCCCGATAACCGAGGAGGTCGAATCGATGCTCGCAGATCTGCTCGGCTTGACGAATGATTTCGTCAACGACATTAGGAAGCCGCTGGCGCAGGAGATCGAGGATTGATGGCACGTCTGGGTGCGCGAAGAAGAAGCGCCCGCCATGGTCTAGCGGTGGATTGCCGGAATCTTTCACCCAGCGCGCGCCATTTTGGCTCAGCACGAGATCGCTGCGTTTCGCGATCTCCTGGCGCATCCGCACCCACAGTTCATCCCAGCTCATCTCGCTGGCTCGTTTGACGAGCCTCCTCCAAGGCTTGTTATTGAACATGAATTAAGCTCTGCTCTGGCTCTTGGCGTAGCTCCCGAGGATCCTCGAGCAACCAATCTGCGGTCTTGGCGATGTTTTCCTCTGCCTCTTGGAACGGAGCTTCCTGTTTTATCGGCGAATGGGACTCGGCGATGGCAATCAGCTTGGCACACAAGTCCCTCGCATCTCCCTCGCGGTAGGTCATCACGCCGGCAGGACGATGGCCGTTCTGGCTGGGTAGGACCGGAACCCCCAAAGCCAGGCACTCCAGTATCGACGCGGAGACTCCATCGTATGCCGGAGTTCGAACGTACGCAGAGCTTCTCCCGAGCAGCGTCAAAAACTCGTCGGTTGCGATTCTACCCTCTTCGCGTTAAATGCAGTTCCCATCATTTTGTGTTGACGCCGGCGCACTCGGCGGAAGCCCACGGTTCACTGCGGACCCTGCTGATGACAAAGCACAATGAGGTCAGCCCGGCGGCCGACACCGAACTTTGAGAGAACGTTAGAGACATGAAATTTCACTGTGCGTTCGGAGATCTTTAGTTTTGCGGCTATCTCTTTGTTCGACATGTTACCCAATAGTTCGTCGAGGACCTGCGTTTCCCGCGCGCTCAGCTGCGCAGACCAATTCGAGCCTGGCCGCCTCCGACCAGATCGCAAGACCGAATCCACAAAACTCGAAAGCAGTTCGCGCGGCACCCAAAAGCCTCCTCTTGCCACTGCTTGAAGGGCGCGTGCCAGTTGATGCTTTGTATCGGCGTAAGAGAGCAATCCTTTGGCTCCAAGGCGCAAGAGTGAGAAAGCCTGCTTGCGATCGAAGTTTTCCCGTACAAACAACAGATAGGCCTGCTTGTAGCGTTTATGTATAGCTGCAACCAGTGCCTCGGTTGCCGGCCGAGGTCCGTGCGCGTCAATCACGTACACCTTGGCCCTCGGCACGCGTAGCTGCTGTATGTACGTTGGGGCGGGCGAGCCGAGCTTCTGCGACAGAACAGACACCCCTGGCTTTGCCAGCAGGCGCTGGAATTCTGCTAGAGCCAGCGCATGCTCTGACAGCACGCATACCTTCAGGCCACTTTGTCGAGCAGGTCGACGCACTTCGACAGAAGGTATTGCATTTGCCCTAACCAGGACAAGATGTTTTGTAAGTTATTGACCACGATGACGCATATCCCAGATTACTAAGCGTAAATGCCACTTGGGTATGAGCGCCCCTTCTCAGAGCCCCCGAGGTTCCAACCGCAACCTTACCCCTTTGGGACAGGTCCTTGAACCTGTCCTTTATTAGGCCTTCTAGCCAGATGTCTTTAGCCCGATACGGAAATATACTCAGCATGGCCTTCGGGAAAGTCAGTACATCAGTCATGGCTAGAGAGACGATCGCAACAAATGCAAATACTCTGGGAAGCTTAAAATTCTCTAATATCTGTCACCGCCGATTTGCAACCGGATTTTGGTCGCGTTTCGAACCTAAGCGTTCGAACCATGGCGGCTCATTCCGAATGCAGCCCGCGGCTAGCCTTCTCCTGGTCATGGCCGTACTCGTAGAAGGCTGCACGATGAAAGGTGGAACGCCCAGTCCAAACACCAATTCGCCCCAGGCGGCCGTTTCGCCGTCTTCGATCGATTTCGGCGACCAGGATATCGGAACCACAAGCAACCCACTTACCGTCACATTGACTAACAACGGCAACGCTGACTTGGTGGTTTCGGGAGTGTCGCCATCGCCCTCCCAATTTGCCGCGGCTGGTCCAAGTTCCGCCACGATCACCGCAGGAAAGCAAGTGGTTTATACCGTTACCTTTGACCCCTCTGTCGCTCAAGTTTATTCTGGTGCTCTGAGCTTTACGATCACCCCGTCAGTGAGCGCGGGACCGGTTTCGCTGAACGGCAAAGGACGGAAGCGAATTAGCATCAGTCCTACGTCTTTGAGTTTCGGGAACCAGACCGTAAATACAACCAGCACCCCGCAGAGCGTAACGGTAACTAACACAGGCAGCAGCAGCCTCGTAATCAACAGCGCCGCCAGTTCCCCTTCGCAATTTACGGTAACCGGGCCAAGCTCGACCACACTGGCATCGGGAGCCAGCGTTAGTTACAACGTCTCTTTTACTCCGACGGCGACTCAGACATACTCGGGCGCTCTGACTTTCAACACGAGTGCATCGACAAGTCCGGTGTCGTTGTCTGGCACCGGGACGGCAGTCCCGGGAAGCCCGCCACAAGTCAGTATCAGTCCTGCGTCGCTCAGCTTTGGCAACCAGGTCATCAACACGAGCAGCCCTCCGCATACGGTTACTGTGACCAATACCGGCGGCAGCAACCTTGTGATCAATAGCGCGACTAGTTCTCCTTCACAATTTGGATTGACCGGAGTGACCCCAACTACAGTGGCGCCGGGCGGCAATGCCGTTTACAACGTTACTTTCACGCCGACCGCCGCTCAATTTTATTCAGGCTCCGTGGCCTTTAACACCAATGCTTCCGCCGTCGCGTCCACTGTGCCGGAATCGGGGACGGGAACTAGCAGCCCGTCTACCACGATTTGCGGTCAGCTCGGCGACCAATCTGTGCATATTCCGCCGAATTACAATCTCTTTGTTCCTCCGATCAAAGGGGGAAGCTATGTTGACCCGCAATACGGATGCACGGTTGTGCGACTGACCGGCGGGCCATCTGAATTTGGTGTCCCCGCCCACCATTACTACGGCACTCTCTCGAGCTTCAGCGCCGACGATTCGAAGATCATGCTTTTCCTCGACAATGGTAGTCCGGCGATCGTGGATACAAGCAGCAACGTCGTTGTGTCTGCCATTAACATGCCTGCGTCCAATACCAATAACTATCCCTGGGACCCCTTCAACCCCGCCGTTTTCTACTACACAAACGGCAACCAATTCTTTAAGGGCACTCTCTCAGGCAACACCGTCGCCGGCACTTCCCTGCACACGTTCACTGGCTTTTCCAGTTGCATGATCCCGGATCAGGAAGACGTCACGGATGACGGCACCAAGATCTGGCTTGTCTGCACGCCTTCGGGCGGCAGCACCAGCCAAAATGTGGCTGTTCTCTACAACCTGGGAACCGATTCCGTAATTTCCAACAAGCTGGTTGTGGGCGCCCAGGAAGGCGGCTGGCATAAGATCCAGATATTCCCATCGGGCAAAATGTTTCTTACCGGAGGATCCCTCTGTAACGGCACGCAGTGCATTTACAACACTGACGGCACGTTGTACTGGCAACCGCCCTATAATGGTTCGGCTCATTCTGACGTGGGAACGGACTTGCAGGGCCGCGAAGTGCTGATCAGTACCGCCAATGGAGTTGATTCCCTGAACGCCTGCGGCGCAGAAAAATGGTCCAGCCTGACTGTCGTCGACATCAACGCAAAAGTGCCGGTCAACTGCCTGATCGGCGCACCTCCGAATCCCAAGATACCATCCTGGGAAATCAGCTATCGCGACAGCGCGAACAGTACCACGGGAAAATGGGTGCTGCTGTCCATGTTTGACCAGGGCTCCTGTCCTGACTACTCGTGTTTCTTTCCACAGAATCTGATCGGTACATGGCAGACTTTGTGGGCGCCGTATTTCGAAGAACTGGTCCTGGTGAAAGTCGACGGCTCTCAGATTTATCGGCTCGGATACACCTGGTCACGGAGCGCCGAGAACTACTGGGCGGTCCCTCGAGCTTCGATCAGCCGCGACGGGAAATATCTGGTTTTCGATAGTAATTTTGACATCTCGAACACCGGATCGGCCCAATACAGCGATGTGTACTTGATAAAAATCCAATAGGAGCGGATATTCCCACGGATCTGAACCGACTGCCCTTACCGAACCGTGATCATGTAGACGCCTGAACACTCGTTGCCAAGGGAACCAGCCCACTCCCGTTCCTTAAGCACATCGGTTTACTGCTCGACGAAAGTGCGTGCAGCTTGAGGGCATGTAACATCGGCGTGCTCATCCTGTTGTGTGCGTTCGTTTGAGAGCGTCCCACTTTGACTGGCGATCTTTTGCCCAATCAAACACAGAGTCTCAATGTCGTTCGCAAGTTTCTCGGTGTTGTTTTCCAGGAAGACATCGGGTATTCGGGCGACAAACTCCGCTCTTCTTTGCAAAACGTCGATCATTAACCGAATCAAGCCCTCCACATGTCCCGGTTGCCAAAGTCCCGTGCCCTGCGGGCGTGTCCCGTTGTCGGCAGCTAGAACCGGAACTTTCAGTTGGAGTGACTCCAGCACGGATGAGCAGACCCCGTCGGTTACGGGTGTGCGGATATATGCGAGAGATCGGCTCAGCAGAGTCAAGAACATCGCATGTGGGACAGAACCCATCAGGTAGACGGCGTCCTCGACTCCCTCCGCGCGCAGGAACTTCGTCATATGCGGCAACTCGCGCTTCCAGGCGCCTACGAAGAGGAAGGCAACGCGGGGTGAGCCTGCCCGGAAACGCCGAATTGCATCAGCAAGAAATCTCAGTTCGAACTCTTTGCGAAAACAGACATAACTGAAAAAAACACCGTCGTGCTCTGCAAAGAACTCCTCGACTGCCTGTGGCAACGGAGACGGTGAGAAGTCGACATATTCTCTCGACGTGTGTGGGATTGTCAGCACCCTTTCCGAATGGATCCCCGTGCGCAGCAATACGTGCTTCACCGCGTCGCTGTTGCAATAGATTCTTGCCGGTAACCGGAACAGCAACGAAAAGGCTAAGTGACGAAAGCTGAAGCGCGGTGCAGGGAAGTACGTTTGCTGGTGCCCGCCGCCATATGTGAGCAGCGCAGGACGGCGCCCGAGTCGAGCCGCCAACAGCGCCAGAAAAGCAACCAGGTAACCCTTCACCGCCTCTCCATTTACACGAACGTGAACTGCACAGCCCTCTCGAACACAGCGCATCAGCTTTCTTACATAATCCCATCCGCTCTGCACGTCAATGTAGTCGGGATGGAGCACACGCCGGTTTTCGTTGAGGTTCATCACACGACATTCCCAGCCACGCGCCTCCAACTCTTTGCGAAGGCCAACCAGGCTCATGGACCAACTGCATACAGGAGGTGGCCAGTTGCCTATTTCCAGAATCCGCTTCATGCGAAGAACCATCGTCGTGCCGTGATCAAATTACGGCTGAATATGTTTCTTGGGCCTGATCCAAAAAAAGGCTGGACATATCAATGGAGCATGGCTGCAGGGTGCTGGCAGACTCCAGGATCCGCAAGCAACAAAGAGTGGCGCGAGCTCCGTCCTGGACTTGGACCTCGGGCGGATTTCCATTTCGAATACTTTCCATAAAGCCCTGCATTTGCGTCGCGTGGCCCTTCTTGGGAAACCAGGAACGCTTTTGGGTCCGAGTTTCTGCAGCTACGCTTAGGTGTTTGAAATCTTCGCTGGAAACCCTGATTCCAGGAGCAAACGCTTCAACCCGCTCACCGCCACCGCTCAGACTTCCAACCGTGCAGTATGTGAGATTTCCGATTGAGCCGTCTTCAAAGCGCAGGCTGGCAACTACGTTGTTCTCTCCAACAATATTTTTCTTTCCTCTGGGCAGCGAGTAAGCGGTCACGGAGACTGGTTCGGATTCCAGGAGCCAATACATAAGGTCTACGAAGTGACATCCTTCACCCACCACTGCTCCGCCGGTCTCCGGATCGGCCATCCAATAACCACCAGAAATTCCCGGAGAATTGACTCGGCAATTGATAACCGCGGGACCGGCCCGGCGCTTCAACTGCTTTTTCATTTCCGCATAGACCGGTGCAAATCTTCGATTGAATCCGACAGTAAATTGCCGGCCAGTCCTGTTCACTTCTTCACAGAGCAGGCGGCATTCGCTTTCGGTAATGGCCATGGGTTTTTCCACGAAAACATGCTTGCCGGCCCGAAGGGCCGCCAATGCTTGCGAACAATGCTCAGCGTTCCGGCTGACTATAACCACCACGTCAATCGCTGAGTCGCTCAAAATTTCCTCATAGTCGCTGGTGCAATATGTCGCGCCAAAACGCAAGGAGTAATTCTTTCCGCGCACGCCGCTGTTCGAAAATACCGCTCGAACATTCGTTCCTGACATTTTCTTCAAAACTGGCAGATGCACCCAGCGCGCCAGATTTCCCGCGCCGACGAGCGCCGCATTAAGCTCACCCACTCTAGCGGGTCTTGCATGACGATTGTCTCTCGGCGGGCAAATCTCCACCTTGCGCAGAGGTTTGGGAACATCGTCGCCAGTGGTGCTCGTTTGCTCGGCCTCCGGATACCGAATAACGACAGCCAGAGAGGAACTGGCTGTATCCATCACGGTTTCGTAGGCCCGCGCGGCTTCCTCCAGGGGGAATTCATGAGAGATCAGCGGATTCAACTGCACCTGTCCCGACGCAATCATGCGCAGGAACACCTCCATATTACGGTTCGCCGTCCATCGCACATGCGCGATTGAGTAGTCACAGCCGCCACGTTCATAGAGCGGGTCGTAGCATCCGGGTCCATAGGCACGCGCCATCGCCAGCCGAATCTCCTTTAGATACATTTCCTCCCAGGGAAAATGAAGATCCACAGCTCCTACTACAATAATCCGGCCGCCCTCCCTGCAAAGTGCGAGTGCTTGCCGGGCTGGTGCAGACGACTTGGACGCAGCTGCGATAATTACGCAGTCGGCCCCTCTTCCATCGCTAACGGCATTTACCACCTGCGCCGCTGAACCGTCTGCCTTTGCAGCATGATGCGCTCCCAACCGGCGCGCCAACTCAATGCGGTCCTCCCTCAAGTCAGTGCCAATCACAATTCCGCCCTGCAATCGCCCCAATTGAGTTATCAATTGTCCGACAAGACCTAATCCCTCAACGACGACAACGTCTCCAAGTGCGATTTTCGCTGTTCGCGTAGCATTTAGCGCGATACTACCGAGAGTGGTAAAACAAGCTGCCGCGAAGGGTACAGACTCTGGAACTTTCGCAACATAGTTCCGTGCGGCGACAATGTATTCTCCGTGCCCGGTACCCTCGCCACCATACGCCACCCGATCACCAGGTTCGAGGTCTGTTACTGTTGCGTGCTTGTCTACAACCCTGCCCGCCCCAGCGTAACCGAGGACTGAGTACTCCTGGAACTTTGCTCTTAGTTCAGCCAGTGTCCGGATGGGTCCATGTTCTTTGAGAGCTTTCCAGATCTTGGCTAAATGCTCGGGATGGTCTGCAACCGTCTTGATTGCGCCTTCCGAATGAATGCTGGCAGACTCTGTACCGCTACTGATCAGAGAATAGCTGGGCCTGATGAGGACTTGGTGCGGCGCCAACGCGGGTGCCGGAACTTCGTCCACAATAATCTGTTTGATCCCGCAACGGAGAACTTGCTTCACTGTAAAATCCTCATCTTCTTCTGAAGTCTCCACGAGGCGCCCTTCTGTTATGGCAGTTTTACTTGGGGTCCCGGCCAAATCGGGGCCAATGCAGGCGCGACGCCTCGGCTGAGGGCGGGAGCATACAGTTCCTCGAGTTCGGCCATGAGGCGATCGAAGCTGAAATGGGTCCGCATTCGCTTTTGCCCGGCCTGCGCCAGCCTTGCTGCCAGCTTGGAATCCTGGAGGATTCGCAGAATCGCACCGGCCAGAGCCTTGGGGTCCCGTGACGCAACAAGGAGACCGTTCACGCCGTCCTCGATGATTTCCGGGGTCCCACCCACGCGGGTAGCCACGACCGGGAGGCCCGCCGCCATCGCTTCCAGAAGAGCATTGGGTAGTCCCTCTGCTTCTGAAGGAAGAACCGAGAGATTGCAGCAGGCCAGCAATTCAGGAATATCTTTGCGCCGGCCCAGGAAAAGGACATTCTTCCTTAGGTCGGCTGCTGCTACCTGCTGTTCCAGTTTGGGGCGTTCCGGTCCGTCACCGATCAAAAGAAAGGCCACGGCAGGTTCGTTCTTGCAGACAATCCGTGCGGCGGAGATTAGACAGGCGTGACCTTTAACGCTGTACATGTTTGCCAAGACCGCGATGAGCTTGGAGCGTTCCGCTACATCCGGCAACAACTGCTTCCTTTCCTGCCGAGCGTCAGCGAACCGCTCAACATCCACAGCGTTGTAAACAATCCGAATCTTCTCCGGAGCCACATGATCTCTGCCGATTAGTTTCTCCCGCACTGCCTTTGAATTCACAACCACCCGAGTTGAGAGCCGGTAAATGAAGCGAATGACTCTATTTCTCCAGGCTGTGTACCATTCCAGGTCGGCGAGATAGCGTCGGCTGGAAATGATGACTGGCACACCAGCCAGCCAGCCAGCTGGAACGCCCAGCAGATTTGCCCACAAGTCGTGCGCGTGCACCACGCCAAATCTTCCAGCGCGGAGAAATGCTGCCAAACCTACCAACTGGCGGACTCCGTTGAGAGATAAAAGAGTCTTCTCTTTTCGAAATTCAACCACGGGAACGCACGCTCGCTGCAAGACTTGGAGCAACGGGCCTTCCGCGCGAAGGCAGCCGACAGTGACGTGATGGCCGATCCTTTGCATGCGAAGCGCCACTTGCGCTAGCTGATTCTCCGTCCCCCCAATGTTCAGAGTGTCTACCAGATGAAGGACGCGTATGCGGCCCATCACCGGCCTTGCGTGACAGGTAGCCAAGATGGCGGCGTCGACCTCATCAACATGTCGACCCATCAAGCGCAGTGCCTGGTGGACGTCAACTGGGCTGACACTCTGGTGCTGTCTGAGATCCAATTGCTCACCTGAGATTCAATGCACTTTAATCAAGTAAACATCCAGGCATTCGTCGGCAGGGTGCGTTCCTGCGGGACAACCATTTGGATAAGCCATGTTGCTGGTGAAGACTACGTACTTCCCGTCCCTGCTAATGGCCGCTCGCGGGGTCGCCCAGTAGCTTTCGGAGCTCCGCGAGCGCGCATGCGCCAGGCGGTAGGTCGCTCCGCTATCAACACGCGAAAGAATGATCTCGTCCTCGTAGAGCTGCCAATTGCTCGGGGACGGCGCTTGAAAGCCCGGGTTGCTGTTGAAGAGCTCGGGCCCTGCTTTCCGGTCGTCGAAAAAGGACAATGTGGCCCAGGGCTGTGAGGCACTCCCGCGATAACTAACGTGCCAACTCGGCAGTTTATCGAGCAAACATGCGGATGAGGAGACCTCATTCAAATTTCTTACATCCAGTCCCCAGCCGCTCGGGCATGGATTGGTAATCCCGGAGGTGTAAGAGGAATTGCCCGACTCGATGAATATGGGATCGCCTTTCAAATCGTATCCGGTATCCAGATGGTTAGTTCTGTCTTGCAGATGCCGGAGCTCGTGACCGTCCCACAGCCTTGCGCCCTGCTCGGACCCGGCGCCGTCATGGACGAATGCAATGACGAGGAGATTGTCCGGTGTGAGCTGCAACTTGTGTATGCAGCCCGGCTGCGGCGATTGCGTTACCGCCCACTCGTGAATTTTGCATGTCGTGGTGTAAACGGAGGTCTTGGTTTGCCTGGCGAGCGACCAGACAAAAACGTCCATCGTGTCGTTGGAGTTCTGCCCGACCAGCGCAATGTGGTCTCCATCTTGTGACAAATCTGCGGCATCCGGCGAAACTATGCCCCGGTATTCTTCAAAGGTGTGCAACACCTCGGTCTTGACCAAGCGCCCGACGATCCTGGCTTTATGCAAACAGTTGCCGAGCGTGTAATAAAAGACGCTCCCATCGGCCGCATCCCACACCGGGTGGCCATTGTTCATGGCCGGCATTTTCTCCACGCGAACAACAACGGTTCCGTTGCCGTCTATGACGTGCCACCATCCAGCAGTTGAAGTAATGAACAGCATGGTATCGCCGGCATTGACTGGCGAGAAAGTGGAATAGTAATGCAGAAATCCCGGGTGCGTTCCGTTGGAAAGGCTGCCGAATTTGTTGCTGTCCGTCAGGCGTGTCACCGTGCAGCCGAAAACGGGATCTACGTAGCTCTGACCTTTTGCGGGGGGCACAAAAGAAATCCAATTTGGCGGTTGATGAACTTGCCTGTCATCTGGTAATCCGCAAGCCGGAGCTCGCATCGCGGGATTTAAGCCCTGCACAGAGACCTGCTGTCGCGACCCGGAACTGCTGTGCAAGCCCAGGTAACCTGCAATGACCCCGCCAATTACAAAGCAAGAAACGCCGGCCCTGAAACCTGCTTTGCTCATTATTTACGCCGCGTCAGAGTATTTCCGAAATACAAATTCGTTGCATCCGGATCCGTGGGTCGTAACCAGGCGCACAAGCGTGAAGCCACGCGTGCGAAGAAAGTCAAATACCTCGCCGGCCTTGCAGACCTCAAAGGGATAGCCACCGGCCCAATCGACCACATCCCTCCAGGGCGACATTCCACGGCGTGGGTCCAGGAAGACCTTCAATCCTTTCCCGCGTACAATGCTCTTCACAATTTTCGGCCCGTGCGCCCAGAGGAAGCAGCATCCAGCCAAGAGTAGCCGCACGGGACGGGAAGAACGAACGTAGAGCCTCTTTATCGCAGCCCAGCGCCGGCTGATACCTTCCTGATCGTTGTAAAGCGCAATGAAAAACATTCCTTCTCGCTTGACCATTGCCGAGCCGTTTTCGATAGCCTGCCACACGTTACCCGTGTGATGAAGAACACCCCATGAGTACACAATGTCAAACTTGGGCAAGGTTCCCAGATAGGTCCTGTCCAGCACCGAGGCGGTGGCCACGGTCCAATCGGGGTCCGCGGGAAAATAGCGCTGCCGCAATTCCTTGGTACACGCAACAGACTGGGGATCGACGTCGAAGGAATGCACGTGAGCCCCAAGACGACGCGCCGCAAGGCTGAACAACCCGCTGCCAGACCCAATGTCCAAGAACGTTCGCCCTTCAAGGCGGTTGGTAGTCAGCATCAAACACAAGCTCTCTTCTGCCGCGGCTATGCGTTCATTTGTCAATACTCTAAGAAAACGACGCCAGTTCTCACCAAAGTCGAATCGTTCGCTTCCGACTGTTTGGGCGCTTAATGTATCCGATCGTGCGTTCATGCCGGTGTTGTGGGAAGGGTCTAGCCTTGCAAAAAATTTCGTGCTGCTGGTTTCGTCGAGTCGAGCGGTCACTGTGCCGACGCAATCTCGAAAACCTGGTGCCCGGCCTCGCCAGGTTCGATCGGGGACGATGGTTGGCCGTTGACGAACTCACTATCTTTTCGGGACGGAGGTGTACCTGCGCACAAATCGATGACACTACGCTTGGATTTAAGAACATCCACCATCGCGTCGACGTCTGCGCTTTTGGTTCCGAGCACAACAAGTTCTGACCCCTTAATCACCCGTTCCATGTCCGTCGACAGCAGCGCGCCGATATGAGGAATCTCTTCTTCGATGAAGCGACGGTTCGAACCCACAACGCGCCCCAGGGAAACATCCTGGTCCCAAATTTGGACCTGGCGCCCCTCCGCTAGCAGACGCTTGATGAGCTGCACCGACGGGCTGCTACGTAGATCATCCGTACCTGCCTTGAAACTCAGACCAAGAACGCCGATTCTCCTGGCTTTCGTCGCCAACACGGCCTCCACTGCGCGTTCAAGATGCGCCTGGTTGCTCGGCAGGATTGCACCCATCAAGGGTAGGTCAAGGTCGAGCTGCTTTGCGCGATAGGCGAGTGCGCGAAGATCTTTTGGCAAGCACGACCCGCCAAAGGCAAATCCCGGCCTTAGATAAGCGGGCGAGATGTTCAACTTGTCGTCGGAAAGGAAGATCTCCATTACCGCTCGCTCATCAACGTCAAGCTGCCGGCAAAGCGTACCCACCTCATTCGCAAAAGCCACTTTCAAGGCGTGGAAGGCGTTACAGACATACTTCACCATCTCGGCCACGTGCAAGGAGGTAAGGAAGCCTTCCTGCGAGATCCCCTCGTAGATCTCGCGGATTGGAACCAGGTGGGCAGGATCGTCAGCTCCCAGAACAGTTAACGCGGGCTTTAGAAAATCTGCAACGGCACATCCTTCCCGTGTGAATTCGGGGTTGGCGCACACGGCGAAATCACTCCCGGCCCGCTTCTTGCTCAAGGCCTCGAGGCGAGGGATGACCACAGACCTCGCCGTCCCCGGTAACACCGTGCTCCGGAGCACTATCCAGTGAAAATCTTTCTTGGAGCGCAGAGCTCTGCCAATCTGTTCGCAGACGTGCTCGATGCTACACAGGTCCAACCGTCCGTTGGGCAAGCTTGGCGTTCCCACGCAAACAAAAGAAACCTCCGATTCGATTACCGCGGCAACAGCGTCGCGCGTCGCGTGCAGGCGATCCGCCTTGCGCCCTGACGCGATGAGGTCGTCGAGTCCGGGCTCCAGCACCGGAGCGCGGCCCGATTTCAGCGACTCGACCTTCGCTTCGCTGACATCCACTCCCGTGACCCTGTGGCCCGCGTCAGCCAGGCAGGCGGCTGTCACGGCGCCGACGTAGCCCAAGCCAAATACGCTGATTCTCTTCATGAAAGGAGAGGCTCCTGATAAAGTTGCTCCAACTCGCCGATGAGACGGTCAAAACCGAAATACTTCTGCATGTCGTTCTGTCCTGCTTGATCACGAGGCTACCGGATCCCAACTCCATATACATCCGCGTAGTTGGTTTGTGGAGCGGGGGGAATGTCAAAGTTGCTGTCAAACACGAGATATCGGCCATCGCGGCTGATGGCCCCGCGAGGGATCGCCCAGTAGTATTCCGTGGAGCGCGAGCGGGTGTGAAACAGTCGAAATTTGTGGGCCGTGCGGTTGTTGTTGTCGATGCGCACCAGGATGCCCTCCTCTGCGAAGTGCACCCAGTTCGTAGCCCAAGAGGTATCTAGATGCGACGGTGAAGTCGTATCGAAGCAGGAATAAGTGGGACAGGGCGTACGCCCCTGGTCCTTGAAGAAGGTAATGAACACCCAGCCGCCGTTGGCGTTGCCGTCGCGGAAGCTAATTTCCGTGTCGGCCCAGTTGACATCCACCAGACATTGAGCGCCATGGGTGGTCATGTTGATGACATCCACACCGCCGTCCTGGGTTCCGGTCCAGGTGGGACAGGCGCCTACGCCGCTAATCCCGCCGCCGGTATCGGGGATGCGGCCCACCACGCAGACTTCGTTGCCGCTTAGGTCGCGGCCACAATCGGTGTGAAGACTATTGTCGAACATATGCCAGTTCAGAGTGGTGTCGGTGTTGTAGACCTCTTGGCCCAGGCCGTTTGCATGACCGTTGGGACCCCAGGTCATGAGCATGCGGTTGGAAGGCATGATTTGAATCTTGTGCCAGCCGTTGCCGATGTCCTTGGTTCCGACGTTCATGGCCGTGCCCATGGTGTTGGTGCTGATGGTGTAGAGGAACGCCGAGTTATCACCCACCAGCCAGAGGTGATCGCCGTCGTCGGAGAGGTCTTCCTGGTCGGGAATCTGCACGTTGGTATAGGTACCGGTGAAGTCGTGCAGCACAGCCGAGGTCACGGTGCAGTTGTGGGTCGAGGCACATCCCGGCAGTCCGGTAATATCGCCGCGGAAGAGCGTAGCGCCGGCGGCGTAGTAGAAGCGCGTAGGGATAGAGATATCCCAGGGCACGTCAGCGGTGTTGGTATTATTGGGGAAACTGCCGATAGGCACGATCACGCCTCCCGATGTGTCAACTATTTCCATGTTGCCGCTGTCCATAAGAACCATTACGTAGCTGTCGTTGGCATTGATCGGGGTGATGGTGCCGTATTGATGGTGGGCCGCCCCGGACAAACCGTCTCCGACAGCATCCGTCAAACGCTTGACTGTGCATCCGTATTGAGGGTCCACGTAAGTCGAACCTTTAGCTGGCGGTGGAAAGGGATTCGTACTGCACGGCGGAGAGCTGCAACTGTAGCTGGGAGGGAGATGGACCAATCCGTCATCCGCTGTTCCGCACAGAAGAGCGCTTCCACCAGAAGCTTTGAAGGCCGCAACGTAGAGCGCCCAACTTTGTGAGGCTGTACCTAACGTAAAGCTTGCGGTCTGCGCTCCAGAGGATGCCTCGAGGTTGTTCTCGGATGCGTCCACGTGATTCCCGGTGGTGCTGACTATCGTGTAACCGGTCCCAGCAGTGATTGAGGTCTGGGCCAATGCCTCATCGCCGAAATACGCGTATACCAAATCCCCAGCGGTAGGCGTGAAGCTGCCCGATGTCGGCGTTGTAGTGGTATTTCCGTTGGACACTGCAGTGTTTGTAACGTCAAGCGCATTGCTGGTCGCGACACCGGAGTATTCAACAGCGTGAATCCCCACATCGCCGGGGCTTGAATTCAGGGTGATCGTCGTGGTGCCACCGGCGATGTTCATCGCGTAAAAGAGTTTTATGCTGAGAGCACCCTGGCCCGCAGGGCCGCGAAGCACAGGGAGTGCATTCCAGACGTTCGAAGAAGTATCGCTAACAGTCGGATCGCTCGAGGTGTCGGCCCACGAAGCACCAACCACAATGAAGTTGCCGGCTCTCGTGTTCGTCAATGTGATGCTGTTCCCCGGGATAAGTATCAGCGTGCTGAACCTGGGTAATGGCCGCCCATGCTGGGCTTGCGACCACAATCGACAGAAGAAATCGAGCAAGCAATTTCATTACAGAGCCTCCGTGAGTTCATTGCGGTCATTTCCAGAGGGATGCCAGACAGAGGCACAGCCCGGATCGCCTTGTGTCAGTGTCCGTCTCTCTCTTGCTACATGCGTCAAATTGCGGACTGAAGGGCATGCTGGTTTTGGAGCCCAGCGTTCCACGTCACGACCGCAGGCTGTGTCGGCGTGGTTGCTTCCAGAAAGTTGCGGTGCCAAAGCTCGAAGATAAGAAGATGCCAGATCTCCCATGAGCGATCGCGAACTCCGCGCCGATGTTCCATCAACCGGCGCTCTATCGCGTGTCCATTGAAGTATCCGCGCTGAAGCGTTCTTGGTTCGAGCAGGATATCCAGGAGCCCGGACTGCGGCTGCTTTCTGAACCAATGCACCAGTGGCATCGAAAAGCCTTGCTTGCGTCGATACAACACTGAGCGCGGAGCGCCGATCTTCTCGGCGAGCTTTTTCAAGATGTACTTTGATTCACCGAAGCGCATCTTCCAGCGCGGTGACAGCCGCGCCGCCCATTCGGCAAGGCAGTGATCCAGGAGCGGAGCTCGAACCTCCAGAGAGTTGGCCATGCTCATGCGGTCCACTTTGGTCAAGATGTCTCCCGGGAGATACGTCTTGGCGTCCAGAAAGAGCATTTCGCTGAGCGGATCCGAGGCGGTCCTTTCTTCAAGATAGCCTCGCAGACGGTCATAGGGAGAAGTCTGCATTGCAGCCCGGGCAACAAATTCCGGCGTAAAGAGCGAAGGCTCGCGTACACAGACCGGAAGCAGTGACACTTCATCCAAATACCGGTCACGGGCTTGCAGCGAGAGGTTGAACAGAAACCTGCGGCCCGGCCATGCTGTGGGAACGTGAGGATGAACGTGATGGCGATACCACCACCCTACTGCCGGCGGCGGACTGGGGAACAGCCGGCGGCGAAGCTGCGACCAGTAGCGATCATAGCCCGCGAAGAGTTCGTCGCCGCCATCGCCGGCCAGCGCGACCGTCACATGTTCTCGAGCCATCCGGCAGACATGGTACGTAGGAACGACCGAGGAATCGCCGAATGGTTCTTCCATCGTACGTGTTATGTGGTCGACTGTTGCCTCGATATCAGGCTCGACAACCAACTCGTGGTGCTCGGTGTCAAAGTGCTGGGCAACCGCACGGGCATGGCCCGCCTCATTGAAGTCCTGATTGGAAAAGCCGATGGAAAAAGTCTTTACGCGCTTTGAACTTGCGCGAGCCATTAGAGCGACTACAGTCGAGGAGTCTACGCCGCCACTCAGAAGGGCGCCCAAGGGAACGTCGCTCATCATGCGGATCTTGACGGCCTCCGCGAGGCGCGGTTCCAACTCTTCCAGGCACTCTTCTTCCGACTTCGGCTCGTACACTCCGTAGTCAGGCAGCGTCCAGTAGCGTCGCACCCAAATGCGGCCGCCGGCGAGCTCCAGCAGGTGTCCGGGCGGCAGTTTATGAATCTGCCGGAAGGCAGTCAGGGGATCGGGGATATAGCCGAAGTGGAAAAAGTTCACCAGCCCCTCTGGATCGGTCTCTGCCAGCGCGGGCTCAACAGCCAGCAGCGCCTTGATTTCGGAACCGAACAGCAACCGCCCGCCGTGGACCGCGTAGTGCAGGGGTTTCTTGCCAAAGCGGTCACGCGCCAGCAGCAGGCGCTGGCGGTCGTTATCCCACAAAGCAAATGCAAACATTCCTCGGAGATGGTGCACGCAATCCGAACCGTGATCTTCGTAGAGATGCACAATCACTTCGGTGTCGCTGTTGGTATAAAAGCGGTGACCGCGAGCTTCCAGTTGCGCTCGAAGCTCCGGGAAATTGTAGATTTCGCCGTTGAATACGACCCAGACACTTCGGTCCTCGTTGTGAATCGGCTGGCGGCCGGTGGGCAGGTCGATAATGGACAGCCGGCGCATGCCCAGCCCCACGCGGCCCGCGACGTGAACGCCTTCATCGTCAGGTCCGCGGTGCGCGATCGTTTGGCACATCCGATGTATTTCGGCGGCGTCGACGACATAATCGCCGTCACTGCCCACGATGCCAGCTATTCCACACATGGTTTTTTAGGAGCGCTGCGCTTTCATCGAGGCGTCACGATTTGGGTTCCGCAGTCTTGGCGACATTTCGGACAAGACCTTTGTAATACTGCCCGTAGTACTGGTTAGCGGCGTCTTGCGAACCATTCATCACGATTCCGATCAACTTCAGGTTTTCAATGCTCTCCAAGGATTTTCGCAAAAGACGCTTCGGAGTCTTTCCTTGTTTCACAACCAGCAACGTACCGTCCGACAGGGTCGCCCAGAGGTTGGGGTCGGTTAGGATCAGTGGCGGTGCATCGATGATTACCCAATCGAACAATTCAGCCGTCTGATTCAGCATCTCGGAGGTTCGCTGGGATTGCAAGCTCTCCAGCGGTTGTGACGCCGCCCTGCCTGCGGGGAAGTACCAGAGCTTGAGGTTCTCAATGTGCCGTAAAAACGACGTAAATTCCTTTGACTCTCGCCACCAGTCGGCAAGACCGGGCAGACCATTGCTCCCAAACTGATCCGTTAGGCCTGATTGGCGCAAATCCCCGTCAATAAGCAGCGTCTTATGCCGTCGCCCAAGGGTAATTGCAAGGTTGGCTGAGATCACGCTCTTGCCCTCGCCTTTGACTGTGCTGGTTACAACAACTTTCTTGAGCGGGCGCTGCTTCCGGAGATATTGGAGCCGGGACGCGAGCAGTCGGAACTTTTCGGCGCCCACACTACGTTCGTCAAACATAGCAACTAGACGCGAGTTGGCAGGCACGCTCAGAGAAATTTCCGACAACTCGTTTACCGCAGCCGGATCGATGGTCGCACTTCCAGGCCATCCTGCTGGCGCTGGACGTGAATCGCTGCTTACACCATGAGAGTTTTTGTCCACGGATTTAGCCTCGAAAGTAGGCGAGAAGGGTTATTGCGGGAATAAGGGTCACGAACACAGACGCGGCTATTGCGTCCACTCGCCGACGCAGTTGCTGCCGTCGTTGCTCGACCGCTGTCTGAAGCATGGGGATACCCGCCAAAACAGGAACAGTCACTAGATCACGCAGATCCTCATCTCGATGAATGCGGACATCGCGCATTTCTGCCAAGGCGGTAACTCCCAAAGCTAAGAGCGCGCCCAGGACGAGGCCCAGCACGCTCAACTTAAAGCGGTCAGGCCAGTACGGTCTTTGCGGCAGATTGGGCGGATCAATTACGCTGAACAGTTCTCCTTGGCGCTGCTTCTCGAGGTTCGTCACCATCTCCGATTGAGTCTTCTTGCTCAAAAGCGATTCATACGCAGCGCGGGCCTGCTCATGGTCGCGGTTAATCTCGGCATACTCTTGCTCTCTTAGCGGGACAACGTGGAGCCGATTCTGGTATTCGTCAATTTGCCTGTCCAGTTTTCTGGCGCTTTGCTCGAGGTGAGCGATCTTCAGCTTATTGGCGCTAAGTTGGCTTTCGAGCTGCAGCGCCGGGCCCAGAGCTCGCAGTTCGGACCGACTCCGCGCAACTCGGGAGCTACTATCGGTACCCTCGCCTGTCGACAGCTGCGCCGCCGTGTCCGCCTGGTTTTTCAACTGCTGTAGGGTCGCGATCTTGTCTTTGAGCTGGCGCACGTCTGGATGGTTGGCCTTGTACCGGGTACTAAGATCGGCAAGTTCGGCGTTCAATCTGATGAGCTGATCATCCACACTACCCGCACTCATTTCGGCGCCAGTGTTCTGATTTCTCACTTGGTCATGCACGCCTTGGTATTGGGTGAGAAGGGATTCCAGATAGAGTTTTTGCTGGTTGGCTTCGTCGAGCGCGTCGGTGTTCGCTTGCAACCGCGTCTGCAATCCCGAGAGTATCTGAATGTTGTTCTGCAATTGCTCGGGCAATTCTCCCAGGTGCCGGGCCTTGAATTCGCGCACACGCTCGTCTTGCCGGCCAAGGTCGAGCCGTGCCGCTTCCAGTTCCTCCTCAAGGAACTGAGTAGTGTTTTGTGAAGTTTGCCTGCGATTGCGGAGATTTTCGTCGATGAAGAACGAAGTCAGTTCGTTAGTAACTTGCTGGGCAAGCGCAGCGGTCGGGGCAGAGTAAGAAACTCTGAATGCGGAGAGTTCGCCTGGGCGGCTCGGAGCTTGGATCAGATCGATTTTGATATCGTGCCGCATCCGCTCGACCAATCCGTCGGAATCCACTGGCTTCTGATCCGGCTGGTACAAGCGGAAACGGCCGATGATTTCCAACAATCTTGTCCGGCTAAGAATCTGCTGGGTGATGCTCTGCAGCCGTGCTTGAACGTCGAGCGCGATATTTGGGAGAACGTACTGTTCGGACACTCTCTGCTGTCCGATGATGATGACGGTCTCGGAGCGGTATCTCGGCGAGATGAAGCGGCCGGCGATGACCACCACACTCCAGCCCAGGAACAAGGGAAGGATCAGCCACCAACGGCGACGCCAGGCTATGGTCGAGTAGTCTTCTAAGGTTCGAGCGGGTTTGCTTTGATATTGCTCCAACGTTGCGTCCTTATCTCCCGAGCGGGTACGCGAATTCGTAGGTTATCGACATTGAAATTCGGTTGTGGTCACTCAAGAAACCTGCAGGCAGAAAGCTCTGGCTGAGCACATGCACTCGCCAATACTGTAGGGCGATGGAAAGATTTGGGCTGACTGTACGTGTCAATCCTCCGGCCGCTGAGACGTAGGCAAATGCGCCGGAACCAGCGAGCGCTTTACTATCGTCATACGATGCCAGCAGTCTCGCGGTCCATTGCCGGGCAAACTGCCTATTCACTTCTGCGGACGTACTCGAAAGGCTTACCGCTCCCAAAATCCCGTCAACGCTAACTCTTCTGGAGAGCCTTGCGGTGAGGCTGGTGCGAACTCCACTCCATATGGCGGTCGCTCCTCCCGTCCAACGCCAGCTTGAGTAACCTGCTGAAAAAACCGGGCCCGACGGAGAAGACACCTCGGTCAGGTTCGCGGTAACCGACCGCTCGGGCCCGGCAAAAAATGAAAGCATCATTGGGCGTGACAATCTAATGGTGTGGGTATAAGCCAAGCTGTGGACAAGCGACCACGATTCACCGCTGTTGAGAATTATCTTCTGCACGTAGTAGTCGAAACCTGTCCACTGGCGGCGGCTGAATTGCCGGCTGTAGTAGCCGTGCCCGCCCGCCGACCGCGTATTTTGAAGGACCTGGCCAGGCAATTGACCACCGGACGACAGGTTGTAGCTTGCGCTAAAGAAGTCACCCCCGATACCTGCCGTGCTGTGCGCACTCAAGGCATACACGATGTCAGCGCTCGCTTGTTCAGTCCGAACCTCAGCCAGTGTTGCGGGTACAGTGGCGTTGGGGACATCGCGGACCGCCGGGCCAGCGGCTGACTCAGACGCTCGCAGCTGGTCAAAAGGATTTGTGCTCTTCAGAAAGCTTTCGTGGATGCGAAGCCTGAGTCGTTTCGCCAGTTTCAACTGGAACCGGCTATCCAGCAGATGCGAGAACGAATCATAGACGGAAAGACTCTGGCTTCTGGAAACACCCGGTGTATAGTCAACCGCCCAGTCGAGTCGGGTGCGAGAAAGGTGCCACCCCAGATGAGGCTGAATCGACGCAACCAGATTCTCTTGTTGATTTTTGTCGCTATTCAGGGCGTTATCATCAAAGTCGCTCGAGATTCGCAAACCCAGGGTCAAAAGATTCATTTTCGATGTTTCCGTTCCGGGAAGCAAAAGAGGCCCTTCACCTGGGAGATCGGGCGCTTGCGCTTGAGTGGTCTGGGCAGCAAGACTGACGGCCAAAAACATGAGGAAGGCTTTGGTAATCACAAAGACGAGCTTGTTCAATGCGCAGATCCTGATTCACCGCGGAGAACGCGGAGGACACAGAGAAGAAGATCACAAACCATTTTTTGATTAGTCTCCCGTCGTTTCAGTTGCATCGCTGACCGGCACGGGCATCATCCTGGGAAAGCCCCACTGATTTGGTTTCCTTGTTCTCTGCGTCCTCAGCGTTCTCTGCGGTAAGTCTTAAGGAACCACGACTGTGTCCCTCGGTTGAAGTTCAACGTTTTGAGACAAACCTTGCCCCTTGATCACTTCTTTGTAGTTGAACCGGAGGCGTGCGCGCGCACCGTCGCCGGTGATTCGGAGCACGTAGATCTTGCGCGTCTTGGCAAAGTCGCGCAGGCCGCCGGCAACGGCGATGGCGTCTAAGACCGTCATGGACCTGGTCAGAGGGTAGGAGCCTGGGTGCTCGACTTCTCCAAGTATGTTGAACTTCTGGCTCCTTGCTTCTTGCACAATCACTGCCACTTCCGGATTTGACAAGTAATTCAGCAACTGCGCTTTAATGTCGTCTTGCAGTTGTGCGGGAGTGCGGCCGCTTGCGCGCAAATCTCCAACCAGGGGCAGCGAGATCCTGCCGTCCGGGCGCACGAGCACGTTGCGTGTTATCTCAGGTTCCTTCCAAACGCTCACGACCAGGAGGTCATCCGGACCAATCATGTACTCTTCTGCCGGCGCTGGTGGCGGGGCAGGTGTCGGTTTTGCCTTGGGCGGCGCAGAAGACGCAGCACCTATTCGCGCCGTCAAGATCAGTGCCAAAAAGACCGTTGCTGCTTTTCTCAAGGATCTCATTTGGAGTACCCACGTACGGTTTGCGCTTTCCTCTTAGACGGGCTCAACGTCATACCCCTCAAGGTTGATCGAGAATGAGCTGTGGATGCTGTCGACTGAGACGACCAGGCGCCGATCACCTTTGGCGGCCAGGATTCCTTCAACGCCATCCAATGCGCCGCCGCGAACGCGTACTCGCTGTCCGACTTTGAGAAAAGGGTAGGGCGTAAGCTGCACATTACTTGTCATTAGAGTTTGAATAGTCTCAATTTGCGTGTCTGGAATAGGAACTGCTTGATTGTTTGGCCCCACAAAGCCAAGCGCACCCGAAATCCCATACAGAGCCAGGCGCAGATGCAAATCAAGTACAGAGTGGACGAAGGCGTAACAGGAGAACAGTGGGACCTGTATGACCTTGCGCCGATCGCTCCACCGGCGCACCTGCGTCAGGAGGGGTAAATATATCCTGATGCCTTTTTCCTGCAGCTCACTTGCGACCTTCTTCTCGTGTCGCGGGCGTGTTCGTACCGCGTACCAACGAGTTTGCTCCTCTGGCGCAGTTTGAATGGTGGTACTCGTCGAAGACATCACCTGCTCCACGCTTGCCTCCTTTGGTACAGCTTCGCCCTCTGAGTCCCATCTTCGGGCATTCCTGGTTCAGGAACTCGCGAAACCCGCTGAGACAATAGGCCGGTCGGCGGCTTTGAGCAATCCAGGTTAGGCTGCAATTTGTTCTGAAGAGGATTCTGTACGGAGAGTACAAAGAATTACCGACGACTGGATAAGGAACGCGTCGGGTTCGCAGGAACGCACAGCCCGCGTCCGCACCCTACATGATCATTTTGTGAGGCGGCATCAGGTCCCATACCCGCCAAAATCGCAGCATCTCTTGTGGTTTCCCCAGAGAGACACGAATGTATTTGTTCATCGCAGGGATGCGTGGACCGACCAGGACATTGTTTCTCTTCAGGTGCTCGAGGACCTCATCGACGGGACGGAGCGGATTCACCATCACAAAGTTGGTGTGTGAATCGAGGGCGCGGAGCATGCGGGCGTTGACCTGATTCATAAATTCCTGGCGGTCGTCAGCATTTCGCTTCGCCGCCATGCGCACATATTCGGAATCATCGAGAGCGGCCGCAGCGGCTTTCGCTGAAACTACACTAACGTCCAGCCGCAGACGCTCGGTGGAGAGGCGAGGCGCGATCTCCGCCGGCGCAACCACATAGCCAATGCGCATTCCAGCGAGGCCATACATCTTTGAGAATGTACGAGCCACCATCACGCGATTGTCGTCAAATGGATGGTCGAGGAATGATGCATAGCCGGAACTTCCGGTGACATAGTGATGATAAGCCTCATCGATAAGGATTGCCGTTCGCTCGGGCAGTTTGCGGACAAAGATCTCAATGTCTTTTCGCCCGGTGAGCGTGCCGGTAGGGTTATTTGGATTACAGATGTACACGAGGCCGGTGGATGAGTCACTGCGGGCCAGCATTGCGTCCAGATCGTGCTCGTACGTTTTATTGAGTGGAACGTTGATGACATTGGCGCCCATACTTTGGGCAAACTCGCCGAGCACGGGGTATGTTGGCGATGCCTGCACAACCCTTTTGCCAGGTCCGAGAAATGCTGCCGCTGCGACGCACAGTATTTCAGAAGAGCCGCAACCCAGGACGACCTGTTCCGGCCTGACCTGATGGATCGCGGCGATCTGGTTCACCAGAGAATCGTACTCTGCCCGCGGATATCGGTTGCTGCCGGATAAGGCTTCCCGCATCGCACTGAAGACCTTTTCCGACGGGCCATAAGCATTTTCATTTCGAGACAAAACGATGGGCTCCGCAGATGAGCTTGCGGAGGGCGCTGGGAAAGCTTCGGCGAACGCAAGATCGCTGACCGCCTGGAAAGCCGCACCAGTGGCAGCCGCTGCGGCCATCCTGCTAAGTAGAGTTCTTCGTGTGATGCCCATGGCTCGGGTCAGGGCAGCGGAGGCAATCCCACGCTCAGGGTCACCGCCACGCTGCGCGTGAGTCCTCCGCTGCCTCCAGTGACGGTCAGTTGGTAGGACCCCAGAGGCGTGGTAAGGCCTGTGGTAACGGTCATTGTGGTCGAGCCAGAAACGGTCACGGAATTAGGGTTAAAGGTTGCGGTGGCGCCGGGGGGAAGTCCACTTACGTTGAAGAGGACGGTTCCGGTAAAGCCCGGCCCCGCGGTCACGGTGGCATCATAGCTGGCGCTGCCGCCTGGCAGCACGAGTTGCGAAGCAGGTGTCGCCGACAAAGAAAAGTCGGTCACGGTGACCGTGCGCGTTGCGGGCTTCTGGTTCGTGAGTCCCGCGTTGTCTGTTACCGTGAGTGAAGCTACGTGGGCTCCAGGTGTCGAGTAGGTGATGTTGCCAGGGCTCGAGAGCGAGCTAGATCCGGGATTACCGCCCGGAAAAGTCCAGGAATATGCAGTGATACTTCCGTCCGGATCGCTCCCGGTCCCGGAAAAGAAAACAGCTTGACCCGGGTTGACCGTGACATCGGTGGCCGGACTCGTAATAGTAGCCGTCGGAGGAATATCGGCAGATGTGGAGAGCTGCACAAAGCTCGCCACCGATGGCACGCCCGCTGAGTTCAAGATGAATAACATGTAGTAGCCCGGGGGTGCGATATTGCCATTGGCCGGTGCCCTAACGCTCAGAACGCCGCTTCCGGCTGTGAAGGAGAGTCCCACGAGCCTTTGATCCATATCAAACGCGTGCGTGACTGCGCCTGGTCGCATTAGGACCACTGAACTAATGTTGGCCGCATCTGGCGTCTGGACTTGGAACGCGCTTCCGTAGGTCAACGTAGCCGGTGTCACGCCAGTGATCGTCGGACGTGCGGCCAGAGTGCCGTCGGCGTTAAACAGATAAGGCGGCGAATAGATCTCATCGTGTTGTTCGTAGCTGCCTCGGGCTGGATTTCCTCCGACCACGAAGACTGTCGCATCCCGTAAAAGCAGAGCATTCGAGTGGTATAGTCGCGGAAAAGCATTCGCTGCGCCGGTCCTGAAAGTGTTCGTGTTGGGATCGTAAAGATCGGCGTTGAAACTGGCTGTTGAGCCGTCCTCATCGTTTGCCGAACCGCCGAGTGCAACCACCGTACCGTTGGGCAGGATGGTCGCGTTCATTTCAACCCGCGGCTGGGACATCGAAGGTCCAAACACCCACTGCGGACTAGTCATCGATAGGTCGATAATTTCAGTGGTAGCCGTTGCCGGATTTCCGCCTCCCATAATCATCACCATTGGTTTGTAGCCATTCGCGGGAGTCAGCGGCAATAGCACGGATGTGCCATACGTCCGTGTGTTGCTGTAGTTGGTTTGCGCGACATTCATCGTCCATGTGTGTGTGGACGGGTCAAAAATGCTCGAGCTGGTCGTAGATCCGGAATAGAAAACTGTCCCGTTCGGCAGCAGGTGCATGCGCGGATAAAGGGGCGGAGTCCAGGGCGCCACGTACTCCTGGCTCCATCCCGAACCTAGAGTGTAGATCTCCACCGCCGTGTTGGTCCCTCCAGTTTCCGTCAAACCTGAAAAAGTCATTACGCTGCCGTCACTCAGCGCAATGGCGGTTGGATACCAGCGACCGTGTGCCATGCTTTGCAGGTCAGTGAAAGTCCCCGTCGCCGGATCATAGGCGGACGTTGTGACCTGTCCGTGAAAGGGATCGTATGCGGCCGTACCGCCCACAACGAAGGGACGACCATCCGGCAAGATCGTCATGCCGTTGCAGAACATGTCCCATCCCAACGGTTGCGTCGTTATGGACCCGGTCTGCGGGTCCCAAACGGCCGCGGCATAGTTGGTGTTTGAGGGAAGGTTACCCGAGCCTGAAACAATCAACACCTTGCCGTTGTTGAGGAGTGCCATGTGAACAGGATTAATCGGCATCAGGTCGGGCAACGTGACCCATTGACCCTGCGCCGCTGCCTGCCCCATTGCTGACGGGCCCAGATTGCCGGATATCAACACGAGCACCAGGAGAAAGGTCCTAGACACGAACAGCTTTGTGTTCGCCCACTTCGCTGTTGGCTTCGCCTCACGACATCCTGCTATTTGATTTGCGCTAGACATAGCTTCGCCCTCTGAGTCCCATATCACTGGTGATCCCGTTTTCGACTCATTCATGCGTGGTTGCGATTGGCTTCTCTCACTTGAAAAAATCCGAAGCCGCACTAAAGGGTTCCGAGATGTCAGCTCCCAACGCGAAATTGATCCACGAGGTAAATAACCCAGGGCAGAATCTCGGAACCCGGCGGGACAATACGATGGCGGGTATTTTTTGGCAATCCAGAGTACGCTGGAATTTTTCTGGAGAGAATTCTGTACGAAAGTACCAAGAAATTACGGATGCTGGATCAGGGACTGATCAAGCCCCTGCGGATCGCGTACCTGACAAGCCCGGCGGTCTCATGGATATTGAGCTTTTCCATGATGCGGGCTCTGTGGGTTTCAGCTGTTTTCGTGCTGATGTTCAGAAGACGCGCGCTCTCCTTGGTCGTCTTGCCTTCGGCAACGAGCTGAAGAACTTGGCGCTCTCTTGGAGTGAGCGGATCCTGTACGATATCGTTTTTCGTTTGAATGGCCTCGAACACGGCCTGCGACAGCTCCGGACTGACATACGTCAGTCCCTGCAACGCCTGACGGATCGCTTGCACCAGGTCTTCTGCCGCGTGCGTCTTGGTCACAAACCCTTTCACACCTAGCCGAAGGCCCTCAAGAACATACTTGCTTTCGTCATGCATGCTAAGAAGGATGGCCTTTGTGGCCGGAGCATTGTGAAGAATCTCTCGTGCAGCATCCAATCCGTTTAGGATAGGCATGGTGATGTCCAGAACCACTACGTCCGGTTGGAATTTCAGTGCCAGCCGAACCGCCTCCTGGCCATTCTGGGCCTCGGCATTTACCTTGTAGCCCTCTCGCTCAAGAAACACTTTCATGCCATCGCGAACGATCTGATGGTCGTCAGCTAGCAGGACTTGTATCGCCATATCATTGCTCCAGTGGTATTCTGACGTTTAATTTAGTCCCTTGGCCCGGACCTGACTCAATTTCACAGCTGCCGCCGAGTACTTGAAGGCGCTCGCGTATGCCAAGGAGCCCAAGTCCGCGAGGGTTTCTGCCCGACGTGGCAGCACGGTGGTCGAACCCTATTCCGTCGTCTTCGATAGAGCAGCAGACAGAACCCTGAAGACGCCAGAATCGTATCTTCACCGCGTGGGCTTGCGCGTGCTTCGCCGCATTTTTCAGAGCCTCCTGAACGATTCGATAAAGCACCGCTTCTATCTTGATCGGCAGGCGCGCCGATACGGCGCTCTCCACCGTAACGCGCAATTTACTCCGGCGTGTTACGGCTGATGCAAGGTTTTGAAGAGCAGGCAACAGGCCCTGGTCCTCCAACGCCGGCGGGCGCAGCTCATGCGCCAATCCCCGAAGCTGGTCCTCAATCTGGTCCAGAACCCGCCGAACCTCCTGGAGTCGCTCCCGGAGATCAGCGGGCAATGTGCGGCTGATGTCTTCTAGCTTGATGTGAACTGCAGCCAAGAGCTGCCCAGCGTCGTCGTGCAGCGCATGAGCCAACCTTTTAACCTCTGCCTCCAAGGTCTCGTTCAAGCGTTCGAGTGCGGCATTGGCTTCCCCAAAAGCCCGGTTGGTCATTTCGTAGGGTGACATCGCCTCTCTCAGAAACGTGGCTGATGCGTCAAGCACGCGGGCGCTCTCGACGGCGGAAGCAGATCTTGATACTAATTGCGAGGATGTCTTTTGATGCAGCTCGATCATTTCCAAAATGGACCGGCCTTCCCGGACGGCGCGGCGGCCCAGTTCGTAGGCGCGATGCAAACAACTTTCGTCGCGCTGATGGAGATAATCCTGGAGCGCGGCTGCATACATCCCGTCGAGATCGCTACTGAGGCCCGGACTCGCTTTTGTGGACATATCGGGCAACCAGTACTAGAGCATCATCGATTTTGCGCCAATGGTGTTCGATGATGTGTTGCGCAATTTCTTGCGTTGAAGCGTTGATGTTCAAGTCGTCGGCGAATCCCCCGCGAATACCGTCGGTGGCGAAGATCAGCGTGTCACCGTAGCTCACGGGAAGCACAGAGGCCGAAACGTAAGGCAACTGAGCGCCCAACACCCCTGCACGCAGCAGCAGGGACTCTTGTCGAACGAAGCCAGAAGCTTCCCTGCGTAGCAGAACGCCCGTGACATTGCCTATACCGAGCCAGGTCATGGTGTCGTCGGCTAAGTTAAACAAGGCCATGCTAAGTACCGCGCCGCGAGTGCCTTGGAGATGCTGCTGACAGCGGCGAAGCAGCGCGATCGGAGAACCCGGGTTCGAGTTGCTAAGCACCCTGACCACCAATTCGGCGGAATGGGCGGCATCTTCGCCGTGACCGATGCCATCGACAACCGCAAGCAATGCACCCTCAGGCAAACTCTTCACAACATAACGGTCTCCGGACTGTTTCTGCCCTGGAAGCGGCTCTTCGGCAACACTCCACTCGACCAAAGACATCAACGAGTCTTCCATTTCTTGATCGTCACCACAGTCCCCTGCCCGACCTGAGAATCAATTTCAAACTCATCTACTAGCCGTCGAACTCCGGGCAAGCCTAACCCCAGACTTCTCGAAGTGCTATATCCATTCTGAAGAGTCTGCCGAATGTCAGCGATTCCCGGCCCTCGGTCGCGGGCGATTACTATGATCCCCTGCTTTTCCGCGGATCGCACGAGCCGAACAACGATCTCGCCCTCCTTTGCGTACATGACGATATTACGGGCCAATTCGGAAATGGCTGTCGCGATCAAAGTGAGATCGGTCGAAGAGAAACCCAGCTTAGAAGCCTCGGTGCGTCCCGTCTGCCGCGCCTTGATGATATCGAGATCGGACGCTATCGGGATGCACGACTCCCCAGACTCGGCCTTCGACTTATCTCCTGGACCCAGACCCGGACTGACGGCGGCGCTCATAGGTTTCAGATCCAATCCTGACGCAACTTATTCTCTCCGCATACTTCTTTCTCCACTCGAACGCACTCTTGCTCCAGCTCCCTTGTGTTGACGATCCAGAAACGCAAGACCCTCTTCGAAGTCCAATGCAGTGGCTACACCGGCCAGGCTGAGCCCAAGTTGGACCAAAGAGAATGCGACTTCCGGTTGAATTCCGACAATTACTGTTTCCGCACCGCGCAAGCGGATCATTTGCGCAATGTCCCGCAAGGTGCGGGTGGCAAATGAGTCCATGACATCGAGTGCGGTGACGTCGATGATCACGCCGGTTGAACGGAGCCTTCCCACTCGCAGAACGATGTCATCCCTCAGCTGCACGAGATCCGCGTCACTCAAAGCGGACTGGATCGTCGCGATGAGGTAGGGGCCCTGCTTGAGAATCGGTACTTGCACCAGTGACCGCCTTATGACCCGGTAGAGTTATCGTTCAATTGCACGACCCTATAGCCCAGCGCTCGCTCAGCTTCTTCGATGCCTCCTTGAAGGTCGCCGACGGTGTTCATCTTGCCCAAGTCCACGCCAATGGTGACCAGCGTCTGGGCAATCTCAGGCGACAGGCCAGTGATGATCACCGTCGCGCCCAGCAGCCGGGCCGCTTCCACGGTCTGCACCAGGTGATTGGCTACGGTCTCATCCATCACCGGGACGCCCGTGATGTCAATGACGACCACCTTGGCCCGGTTGGTTCGAATGCCCTGCAGCAGTTGCTCGGTGAGCTGGCGCGCTCGTTGGGGATCGATGACTCCGATGATGGGCAAGATGAGCAGTCGCTCGCGGACCTGCAGCACCGGGGTCGACAAAACGCGGATCGCTTCCTGCTGCTCACGGATAACGCGTTCGCGTTCCTGCACAAATCCTGCTGCCACCGTGTTGGCGATCCGGTTGGCCGCGGGTTCATAAGCATCGAGGATGCGGTTCAGCAGCGCGAAGTCAGTCTGGTATTTCGCGAACAACGAACGCGCGAGGACGTCGCGCAGGAGCAGCACGATCCCAATGACTTCTTCGGTCTCTACTCCTCGCGGGATAATGCGTTCAGACAGGTTGCGGGCGTACGCCTGCAGTGCCTCGAACGTTCCGCTCTCCAAGGCCTCAACGTAATTGTCATAAACGGCGGTCGCTTCGGCGAAGATTTCTTCTTCGCCCATCACCCTCAACAATTTCGCTTCGGTGATGCGTTGGGCCCACTCTTCACGAAGCTGCGTGCGGTTCTGGCGGAGGTGCATCACCAGCTGGCGCAACAGCTCTGCAATCGTGTGTGTTGTCGGCGTGTTTTTGACTTGTGTACCAGTCGTTGTCATTGCTCACCTCCCCGATTGGCATGCCTCAGTGCCATTGGATTAACTCCTTTCGTTTCAAAAACTTATCTGGCTCGGCGGGCATTGATCATATACACATCAGAGGAGTTGTTCAAGCCCGTGTTTTTGGAGATCCGATTGTTGCTGTCAAACTCAGCCAAATGCGACGCTTGCGTCGCGGTCTCGTCGCTTCAGTAAGAGGACGATCGCCCACCTGCTTACCTGCGCTCCTCGACTCCGTCCTTGCGCCAGAAGAGCCGCTCCGCATCCCAGAGCAGGTAATTACGCATCACCGACGGTTTGACACCGGCCAAGGAGGTTTTAGCGCCCACTAGAACATTAGGGCTGACCATGCAGATCACAGGATCGTAAGTCGCGATGAGTTCTTGCACTCGGTCATAAGCCTGCTTTCTTTTCGTGTAGTCAAGAATTGTCGTCTGGCGTTGCATGAGCATATCGACTTCAGCCTGCCATGGAGCCATCGGCTGGACTTCCTTCTGAGCCCAGAGGTGAGTTCCTCCGCTGGAAGTCCAGACGTTGATTTCAGGATTAGGATCCGCGTCGCCGCTGACCAGGCCTAGGATCGAAGCTTCATAGTCGAGCGAGTCAAAGACACGCGTCATGATCGCCTGGAATTCAAGCGGGACGAGACTAACCTTCATCCCCAGCTGGGCAAGGTCATCTTGAACAATGGTTGCGATCTTAGTCCGCTGGGCGTTGCTGGGATTGGTCAGAATGGAGAACTCCACCGGTTGACCGCCGGCATCGACCAACAGCCCGTCCGTCCGACGAGAAAAACCTGCCGAGCGAAGCAAAGCGGCGGCTCTTTCCAGAGACCTCGGCAGATGAGGAATCGCCGTGTTAATCCAGAGCTTATTTCCGGGTGTGACCTGGTCCCACAGCGGCGTGGCCCGGCCCTGGTAAACCAGACGGACGATGGCTTCACGATCGATGGCCGCCGAAATCGCCTGGCGAAATTCATCGCGGCGGAACCATTCCTGCTTGCGCTTGATCTCGGGGAGCTGCTTCGCGCTCAGATCGTTGAGATTGAAGAAAAGAAAGTCGTATTCGAAGCCGGCCCCCAGATCATAGAGCTGATAGCCTCGCGAGTGCTGATCCCTCTCGAGTGCGGCGTAATTCTCCGCACTGATTTTCTCGATCACATCGACGTCGCCTGCTTGGAAACGGATGACCTCAGCGTCTTCCGTCGGGACAATCAGAAAAACAATATCGTCCAGGTAAGGGAGACGAGTCCCTTTGAGATCGGCCTTCCAAAAGAACGGGTTGCGCTCCAGCACAATCTGCTGCCCGGGAATGTGCTGCTTCAGCCGGAATGGGCCAAGGCCGGCAATCACAGCCGGGTTCGTCGCCAGAGTCCAAACCTTGGAGACACTTCCCTCCTCATAAGCGTGCTCCAGCAGATGCCGGGGGAGAATGTTCACGCTGTCCAGAAGCCGTTCGGCGGCGGCGTAGGGTTGAGGCAGGTCGAAAACCACCTGATAAGAGCCGAGCTTTCGAACTTGGATGGACTTTCCTCCCACTTGCAGAAGGTCTCGCTGCGGCGAGTGAACCTTCTCATCCAAGTAGACCTTGAAGCTGAACAACACGTCATCAGCATCAAAGGGGTGGCCATCGGAAAACGAGACGCCCCGCCTCAGCTCGAGCGTGTAGTGTTTTCCGTCCCGGGAAACCTTCCAGGACTTCGCCAGCGCCCCTTCTGTACGCTGCGTGGAGAGATTGATGTGAATCAAATCCGAAAAGAGGAGCGCAATCAGCTCTTTCGAGGGGAGGTCGACGGCAGTTATAGGGTTGAGAGTCTTCGGTTCCGAGCGCAGCGACGCTACGAGCCGGCCACCGCGTCTCCCGCTTTCGTCGGCAGTGACAAGAACATCTTCACTGGGCTTGACGGCCTGGGCCGCGGACGTTGAATCACCAGCTAAGGCCAGAGGCCAGGAACTTAACACCAGAAGAGCGCACGTCAGTCGAAATCTCATATCGCCTCCTGAAGCCTCTGCCTGCCCACCGAGTTGCTCACTTCCGCCGATCCCTGGGTCTGGAATCGCGCCAGAAGGGCGTCGGCGAGCGCATTGTAGAACTGGAATATCGGAATCAAGACGATGCCGGGAGCGAACATCCACCAATAACTTTGGAGGACGTAATACTTCTGAAGACTGCCGAGCATGTTCCCCCAACTGGACACCGGCTCAGCCACACCCAGCCCGAGAAACGATAGCGTGACCTCGCCAAGGATGCACTGTGGTATCAACAGGGCCGCCTGGGTCAGCATGACAGCCCGGGTCTCGGGCAGGAGATGACGCCGGAGAATGTAAGCGCTGGAAGCGCCAAATCCACGCGCAGCGCGTACAAAGTCGCGCTGCTTGGCGCTTAGAATAACGCCGCGGATCAGGCGCGAGGGCCGGGCCCATCCGGTAAGCCCGATGACCCCGACCAGAAGAAAGAAGGACTGGCGCGGACCAACGTGCAAAGGCAGGAAGGCACGTACCGCGAAGAGCAAATAGACCCATGGCAAGGCCATGAACACCTCGGCTCCCCGCATGATGGTATCGTCCAACCAGGAACCAAAGTATCCGGCAATGCTTCCCAGCAAAAGACCCAGGCCGAGCGACAGCGCGGTCGCCAACAGTCCAGCTAACAAAGAAACTTGCCCTCCATAGAGCAGCCGAGAGAGCTGGTCGCGCCCATAGTCGTCAGTTCCAAGGAGAAAGATCCGCGGTGGCGCATCTGTGCCGAACAAGTGCCAAGTGGCTATCCCAGGGCGGGCCGATGCCCTGTCTGCTGGTACCCGCATCAGAAATCGCAGCGCCGAGGTGCGGCTGCAATCTTCGGAATAATGCGGGGACCCGACGCCATTCGTCTGATTAACCCACACGCAAACATACGGGCGAAGGTGCAACTTTCCCCGCGAGTCAGCAAAGTGTATGCTCGCGGGAGGTGCGAAGGGAACATCTCGATGCTGTTCGGCCGGATCGTAAGGAGCAAAGGAAACTGCTCCAAGCACCAAAATGTGTATCAAGGCCAATGGCACAGCCAAAAGCCAGAGTTTATTGTTTCTTATCAATGCTCACTCCACGCGGATCCGGGGATCAGCAAGATACAGAAAAATATCTGCAAGCACGCTTCCTGCCACCAGAAACAACGTCGAAAAAAGAACTGCACCGACTACGACATGGGGATCACGTTCGAGTATGGCTTGCAAAAGCATCGGACCGACTCCGGGCCAGCTCATGATCACCTCAACTAACAGCGATCCGCTTAACAAAACTCCCACAGATATCCCGAACAGCGAAATCAAGGGATTGGCCGCCGCGGGAAGCGCATGGCTAAAGAGCAGCCGGGAGCGAGGAACACCGTGACCGCGCGCTGCTGTGATAAATGACGAGTAAAGAACGTCGACCATGGCAGACCGGACATGTCGCACGAACACAGGGATTATCCCGGCGATTAGAGCACAAACCGGCAGGATGAGGTGAACCGTCAAGTCCTTTGCCCTCCCCCAGATTCCCATTTCCGCCGACGCCGGTGTATGCATGCCGCCAGCGGGAAACCAGCCAGTGCGGAGTGCCAAGGCAAGCAAGACCAATCCGACCAGAACGTCAGGTGTAGCGAGCAAGAAGGTACTTCCCATCCCGGAAATACGATCTGACCATCTCCCGGCTCGAGACGCCATCCACACTCCGGCCGGAATCGCGATCAGCCACGAACAGACGAGAGCGGTCATAGTCAAAATCAACGTGTTGCCAATGCGGGGTCTCAAGAGCGGCCAGACGGGACGGTTATACGCAAACGAGAATCCAAGCTCGCCCCGTGAAACCGATCTCAACCAGCGCGCGTACCGGACCGGGAGTGGCTGATCCAGGCCATATTCGACTCGAAGTGCAGCTACCGTCTCCCGGGTAATCTGAGGGCTCAGCCGCATTTCCTGGAAGTAATCGCCTGGAGCAAGATCGATGAGGATAAACGCGAGCGCGGACACACCCAGGAGGACAACCACAGCGCGAATCAGTCGTTGTGCAAGAAAGCGGATCATCGCGAATCAACCTGAAGGCTGCTCAGTTTGAGCGCCGTTGCCCGTGAGTCACGCGGTTGCGAACTCCAAGACGTCGCGACCAATTCCGGTGCGCTGCCCTCGAGGATTCGTCCCTCGTGAAGGACGACCACTTCGTCGGCAAGGTGAGTAACCAAGCCGAAATCGTGGGAAATGCACAGATATGTGAGAGAAAAAACCTCCTGAAGCTTCAGCAGCAAATTGGAAATCTGAGCACGAGTCGAGAGATCGAGACCGGCTAGAGCCTCGTCCAGGATGAGAAGCTTGGGCTCTGGCGCCAACGCGCGCGCAATCGCCAGACGCCGTCGCTGGCCTCCGCTGAGTTCGAACGGTAATCGCCCTCCCAGGTGTGCGGGTAGTCCCACCAGCTCCATTAGATCGAAAGCCCGCTCGCGACGCTCTCTCTTTGTTCCCAGACCAGCGATAACAAGAGGTTCAGAGACAATTTCAACGGCGGTGAATCTGGGATTCAGCGAAGCGCCGGGTTCCTGGAAGATCAATTGGATCTGTCGCCGGAACGGCACGAGTTCTCGCCGGCTAAGTCTGGTAAGGTTTTGTCCCGCAAACCAGATTTCTCCGGAATCCGGTTCCTCGAGGCATGCCAGACAGCGGGCCAACGTGGATTTCCCCGATCCCGACTGACCGATCAGAGCCACCGTTGAACGGGTCCGAATCCTGAGATCAACCGCGCGCAATACCTGGACTTGAGAGCGGTGCCGCGACAACCACCTGCCCCGGCTGTAGCGCTTGCCCAGACTTAGTGCGCGCACCAGCACTGGCGTCTCGGCGGTTTTCGACGAAGTATCAGTGAACATAGTTAAAGCACGCGACCCGCCGGGACGCTTCCGGCCGGAACTCCTTTGGCTTGCACATTCGACAAAGAGTGTTTCCTTCTGAACAACGGGCCTCAAAGGCGCACCCCAAGGGCAAGGCACCAGGGTCTGGCGGCTCGCCCGGAATCACCGGCAAGGGCTGTTTGTGATTCTCACTCGCCACGCTTGACAGACGGGCGCGCAAAAGGGCTCGCGAGTAAGGATGCAACGGCTCCTGCATAACCTTATCGGTCGGACCCTCCTCAACCAGACGACCGGCATACATAACCAGGACGCGGTCCACGGCCTGCTCGAGTTCGCTGGGGTCGTGACTGATCAAAAGCAATGCCAGTTGTAGTTTTTCCTGGAGACCTTTCAATAAGGCGAGGATTTCGGTTTGGGTCACAACATCCAGAGCAGTGGTTGGCTCATCGGCAATAATAAGCGCGGGATGGCAGGCGATTGCTTGCGCAATCACCACCCTCTGCTTTTGCCCGCCACTCAACTGATGTGGGTAAGCCTGGTCGATGCCGCGATCGGCTGCCAGCCCTACGTGAGCCAAGAGAACTTTCGCCTCTTCCCTGGAGCGTGCCACACTCAGCGAGCAGTGGGCGCGAAGCACCTCGGCTATCTGATCACCCACCCGAATTACGGGATTGAGTGCCATACCGGGCTCTTGGTAAACCATGGAGATAGCCGCGCCGCGGATTCTTTGCAGCTCGCGCTCTCCCAAGGCCAGCAGATTTGTTCCTCTAAAGATGACCGAGCCACGCGTTGCCCGTCCTGTTCTTGGAAGCAATCCCAGCAGAGTCAACCCCAGCGTCGTCTTCCCGCAACCCGACTCACCAAGCAGCCCCACAGCTTCACCGGCCGAGATGTCAAAGTTGACGTCGTCGACCGCAGCGATTGGCCGCCGGTCGTCCGAGCAATAGGCGACCGCCAGATCCCGTACCTGAAGCAATGGCTGCATCAAGAGTCTTCCAATACTCGGAGCCAATCAGCCAGCCGCTGGAACCAAGTCTCGCGCCAGCTCCGGACATAATTTTCGGTTTTCCCCCGATCACCAATCAGCACTGCTGCGACGCCCGGCACCACGCGATAACTGCTTGGTAAACATCGAGACGACCGTAGCCCAAAGCAGGAGATATGTAGACAGCGTGTGAGATCGCCTGTGCCGCAGACTGCTGGTTCAAGCCAGTGTTTACGCTTCGCATGAGCGCCACGGTGCCTGACACGAACGGAGTACTGAAAGAAGTGCCCCAACCAGCAGCGTAAGTCCCGTACGGGTAGGTCGTAACAATCCCCTCGCCCGGAGCTCCGACCCAAACCGGCGGCTGCCCGTAGTTTGAAAATGAGGAGAGCGTGTCGTTGTTGGTTGTGGAGGCAACGCCCATAACCTTGCTCAGTCCGGCCGGATAAACCACAACCTGCTGTCCATCGTTGCCCACCGACGCCACACAGATGACCCCGCTATTGCTAGCGTGATTCACAGCGTTCTCGAGCTCGCGGGAGTAAGTCAAGAAATCGAAACTCATGTTCACAATGTTCGCGTTGTTCTGCGTTGCATAGTAGATCGCGCGCAGGACATCGGAAAGATTTCCCGTTCCGTCCGCGTGGAAAGCCTTAAGAGGCATGATCTGAGCCGTTGGAGCGACCAAATGAATGATCCCAGAAACCATCGTCCCATGCCCGAACGCTGCATATTGGGACTGGGAAAACGTGGTATACCCTTGGTCGTTAACGACAGCCATGGTCGACTGATTCACTTGGGCAACGTAGGCGCCGTTCACGACCGCCATCGTCGACTGATTGATATCCGCCAATTCCGAGCCGCCTTGTTGATTCCGCGTAAAGTCACGGCCTTGCACCAGGACACTCTGGAGCACAGGTTGGTTAGGGTCCACGCCCGTGTCAATCACGGCGACAATCCCAGCTCCGCTGGCCCTGAAAGAGCTATTAGAGTGTGCACTCTGGAGATTGATGATCTGTACTGCCGGCTGATTTACGTATCCGTCCCACACCGTCGTTCGGTAGTAGTCGACCGGCGTCGTATCATAGAGCGCGTTCGGGGCAGTCTGGGACATCACATGTAAGAGCAAGTCAGGTTCCGCGTCCGCGATCCCTACATGGCCCACCAACTCCTGTAGGAATGTTGTTAGCGAAACATTCGTTGGGACGGTCACGAGAAAGACTTGCCCGAGAGACCCGTCCAATCCCTCAATTACGCTACAGTTCAGAAGGAGACACGTGGTCTGGAGCGCGCTTTCTCCAAGGGAATCGCGCACGATAACTTGGCTCTGCGCCGTGAGCGGGACGCTGGAAATTGCCAGAAGCAACAGCCAACAGATTGAGCAAAATGTCGCACGATGTTTCATTTTCAACTCTTCCCTCTCCTCGTTCTTTGTTGGAACCTCAGCGGCTCGATACAACCGCCGCTCCGACACCCAGGAGTTGGACCTAGCTTTCCGCTGACCCATTTGAAACTTGTTTTCCGACTCGATCCATCTTTCCTAATGGAACCAACACCCAGGACCGTTCGCCTAAGCGGATTTCAAGACTCATGTCTTCCGGAAATTCGCATTCCACCTGGAATTCGCCAAATTCGTTCGTCGCTGTCCGCGCCAAAGTTCCCGTCCCGCTCACCAAGAGCACGGAAAGGCCCTCATTCTTGCCTTTCCTTTCACCGTCGAGCACCTGGCCGGCGAGAGACATGCGGCCAGATCCTTCGGCCAACTCGAGGGAGACGTCGATAATCGTCCTTTTGTGCTGATAAGCAAGCTGTCTGGCCCCTGGAGACAAGCCACGCACACCCGGAGACAGCGGATACCGGAGACTATCAAATATCATTCGCGCCATCTGCGTGGCTCGCGGAGGCAACTCGCGTGACCGCGGCGAATCGAAAAGCACTTGCAGCGTAGCCCAAAGCTGGGGAAGCAAGCTCTCCTGGGACAACTTGATCAGATCGTGGCGCTCCATGAGCTCCAACATTCTGCGGTCGCCGACAGTGTTGCTGATTGCAATCATGCGATCACCTAAACTGGGACGGATCTGCTTGATCCTCAAGATGACCTGCTCTGCGTGTGGCTCAGAGTGACCCAGGTCGATCACGACTGCATCAAAGCCTTCGCGTTGCAGAACGGCGGGCACCTCTTCCCTGTCATGGACCACGGTGCACGTCCAGCCCATCGTAAGCAGAAAGGGGGTTATCAGTCCTTGAACGGAGGGCTCAGCCCCTACGAGTAAGAGCTTCCGCCGCGGGACCGAGGCAGCTTCAGGGTTTTTCTTTTCCACGATCTTCCTCGGACCGACCTCTGTCTTGTTTCTTCCCCTCTAATCATGGCTGCCGATGGGCACTAGGTGTCACCTTCGCTGAAGTTAAGGTTGGAGTAAATGGGGTAAACAATGTCATTTCGTGTCAGGAGAATCCTGTATACAGGTGAATCAACATACGAGGATAAAGGGGGCCCAGTAATAAGGGTGGGGGTAGCGTTCCCGTACCTCGACCATGGCTTCCCGCAGCGCCAGGGCGCGGTCCGGTCGATGGAACAGACGACTGTAGAACGCTTTCATGAACTCCGCGGTGCTGCTGTCGTTTACGTCCCACAAAGTCAGAAGGAGACTCTGCGCCCCGGCGGAAAGCAACCCTCTCACCAGACCGATGAGTTCGTCCCCTGCGGCAATAACATTTAGACCGGTCGAGCAGCCGCTCAAGGTGATCAACTCGGCGGGTAGCTTCAGATGGTAGAGATCGTACAGGGTGAGTGAACCGTCCCCCAGGCGAATCCCGGAGAACATGGGGTTGTCCTGTCGAAAGAACCCGTGTGTGGCGATATGAATCAGGCGGCTCCGCGGACCGTTCTCCTTTAAAACCCTTTCGCTCGCCTTGGGCCCCAGGAAGACTTCTGCTTGCGGAACAATCTCGGCCACGGCTTGAAGCTCTTGATAGATAGATGGAGTCTGACGATCAGGAACACCTAAGATCAAGGAGCAGCCGGCCTTGTTCGTCTGTTTTCTGCGATGCTGGATGTAGATGCTGGCGCTAGGCGCGTAAGAAACCGTGAAAGAATCGATCAGGTATCGGTCTCCGTCAAACAGCGCGTGGAAGGGCACGTAATGGAGCAACTCGTGGGGAACTACGATCAGGCGCTGTCTCTTTAGCCGGGAGCGGATGGGGGCAAGTAGTTCTGTATACAGCTCCTTCAAATGTGACCGCGTTGCTTCGAGAAGCGGCGCCTGAAATTCCCGCACATAACCGGATCCCAGACGAAATTTAGAAAACTGAAATTGCAGCATGCGCAAGATCTGCGCTATGCGCGGAGCGAGAGTGACCGTGACGATTTCTACGCCTTCCTCAGTCACGATTGACGCCAGGATACGATCTTGAACGCGAAAATACTCTAGCAATGTCGTGTTGGGTCCGAGGGCCTCGCGAACGGAATCGAGGGATGCGGATGCCGTAGACTCCACACCGGCGGCTTTGGCTTCTGCTGCGGGCAGTTCTCTTAGGGCTCGAAGAAGTTCTCTCTCGCGTTCTCTTGCCAGTTCCCGGAGCGCGACGAGACGTTGGTCTGACGCGGCGACTTGACCAAGTTGCTCGACCTCGATGCGGTGATAGTACCAATTCAGCTGTTCGCGAAGATCGCGGATGTTGCGTGCTATTCCACTCTCTTCGGAATCTTCAACTGATGGCGGATTCATTCGGTGGGTGATCAACTCAAGCAAGGCGCGGGATTTGGCCTGCTCCATATACGCCCACGCTTCCGCTTGAGCATTAGAGCCAGTCCCTGAAGCCAGACAAAGGTCAACAAGGTTCTCATAGACTTCGAGCCGGTTTTTTACGAAGGAGATTTTCAGCTCTTCTCCGTGAACCCCGCTGCGTAGCGTCTCCAGCACCTCCTTCGCGATTCGATAATGATGCTGCGCTTCTGGAAGGTGTTGAACGGCCTCTTCCACTTGACCCATTACAAGGTGGGCTTGATAAGCGAGAATCGGCATTTCTCTGCCGCTGAGGTTATCAAGAGCGGTCTGGCATTCCTGGCGGGCCGTTTCGATTTCTCCTGTCTTCAGCGACAACCTCGCTAGAAGCAGACGGCAAAGAATAGCCCGTCCCGGCAAAGGTGACGTGCCAAAGAATTCCAGCGCGGCGAGGCAATATTGACGGCTTTCAGGCAGGCGTCCTTCATTGAAATAGACCAGAGCGCGATACAGGTCGATGAGTGACGGCCAGACCTGGTTCTTCTCTTTGACAAACAGGTCTCGGGCCTGTGCGAAGAGTTCCAAGGCCCGAAATCCCTGACCTTGCTGGCTCAGCGAGATTGCGGAGTTGCAGAGCGCCTTAGCGCTCTCGTATCCCATACCCAGCTGCTTGAAGCTGGTAAAAGCTTCCCTCGACAGTTCCGCCGCCTCCTGATCTGTGTTCAGCTCCAAGTAAATCTCAGAAAGGTCGAGTTGGCAGAGAGCTGCGTGGTAGGCGTCGCCGGCTGCTTGAGCGGTCTTGCGGGCCGTCCGTAACTTTTCGATCGCCTGTCCGTACGCTCCACGGAGGTAATGAAGATACGCTATGTTGTATTCAGCTTGAGCCATCGCCACTGGCAAGTTCCGGTCCCGGCAGAGCTTGGCAACTTGTTCGTAAGTGCTCTCGGCCTTTTCGTAGTCGTTCAACATGATCAGGCACACGGCGACGTTGTGAAGCGCGACAATCATGCCTTCTGTGTCTTTATCGGGCAGAAGTTGCGAGATAGCTCGTTCATAGAAATCGAGAGCCTCGCGGAACCGGTCTTGCCGATGGAAAATGTTTCCAACGTTGATATCAAGACGCGCCAACCGAACTGTGTCCTGCGCCGCCGTAAAGATTTTCCGAGCTCGCTCCGCAGCCATATGGGCGCGCTCATACTCTCCCAACAAGAGGAGCGGCTGGATAGAGATGCTGAGGGTGCGTCCGGCTTCGACAGATTTTCCCACCGCATCGAAGAGCTGGATTGCCTGGGCATGAAGCTCGGATGCTTGCTTGTTCTGCCCAAGCGACCACAAAGCGTTTGCCTTGGCCCGCAGCGCGAAGGCTCTTGATTCGTTGTCGCCGAGCTCTTTAGCAATAGTGACGGCTGCGTCCGCCACTGCATCGGCTTTTTTCAGATCGACCCGGACAAGGACACTGACTGCTTCGTCCAGCCGTATGACGAACGAAGGCGAGAGCAGGCGAGGACGGCGGGCGAGAAACTTGATACGACTGGCGTCATCAGGAAGTGCCGCCAATCGGTCGAGAACTTCGTCGTAACTTCTGTCTTTCATACGCTAAATCACGTTTCGACTGACCCCTGGGAGACAACGCGGGAAGCCAAGGAGTAGACATCTGCACCGGCTGCGCATTCGTCGGGAGAGCTAACAACACCGCCCGCGGTAATACAGCTGCCTGATACTTCACTGTCGTTTCCCAAACAAATCGCTGAGCTTCCGTGATCACAGAGCGTCCCTTGATCGGATCTGGCGCTAGCAATCACATCGCCGTCAACTCCGTCGGGCGCGGCGGCATTGCCCCTTCCCATCGACATCGTTATCCATGTTACCTTCGGGTTGCGAATGTGCGGACCTTCGTGCGCTTCTACAGGGAACGTCCTAGCCTGGAGATCATCTACGGTCGCGGCTGGTGGTGGCCTGGGGAAGAACCGCTTGCGCTTGCGAGGTGGTGGAGGCATCCCCTGCGCGGCACGCCCGTCTGAGGTCTTCTGCGTCAACCGCGCTCACGTCGGCGAATTCGAAGCCATGACGAAACCCGTTGGTGTAGCGGACGATCGCGGAGAGAGTCAAAATCGGCTTCCCCACGCCGGCGCTGAATTCTAATGACACCTCTTCGCCCCGCACCAGGGAATTGGGAAGCACTGCCCCCAGTCCAAAAGGACTGAGGTCGATTATGCGTCCGAAGAAGGTCGCCTTTTTCCCTCTCGTCGTGGTTATGACCTTGACTCGCTGGTCGAAGGGATGGCGCGTGCTGCGGCGCCGCTCCTTTCGTCCCGCCTGGTCCAGCAGGGACGCGGGCTTGAGAGCTTCCAGCGCCGCCATCATGCCGATTTGACCGGTTAGTTGCCGGCGCAGGCGGGAAATCAGAACTTGCTGATAGATCGCAAAGCAGTCAAAGACCAGCACCAGAGCGAACAATGCCCGGACCGCCAGGCCCAGTTGGATTGCCGTGAAAGTCTCCCTTCTCACGTCGCTTAGCGATAGGGAGAGTACTCCCAGCGTCAGCAGCAACATGACTAGCAAGGCGGTGGCCCAGCGCCACCATTCCCGGCGCTCCAGCCGCTCCAATCCTGCCTGCATTTCTCGCATGCCGGCAGTGAAATCGGTCTCCTTCGGCGCGTCTATACTCAAATTGCTCCTGGACACTCGCTGGCAATTTTCTGCTAAATAGGATTTCCCCACTGTATCAACCTTCTACATGGGAAGAAAGATGACTAAACACATTCAGCGTTACCGCGGTCAGCAGCTTTATTCATTAGAAGCTTCTAACCATTGATAAAGCCCCGCCTGAATGTCTCGGAAGAACGCAGGTCAGGCCGCCGCGAAGTGGCCGGCTTCTCAAACGCAATTATTGGTTATGAAGGGGAAATAGAGTGGGACCAGCACCACGGCCAATCATCAACACAGCCCTGACAAGCAGGAAGGACGTCAGGTGTGTTCTGGAGCTCCTTGGCAATCTTCTCCAGGCTCGTTTGATTTCTGCCTGTGAGGATCAGTCGAAGTTTGAGACGTGGCAGGTCCAGGCCAATCCCGCTCGAAGCGCGCGTGATCAGCGCAATAATCACGCCTGGTTTCTCTGGCTGAGTGCGCCTATGTGGGCGGGAATGATCTAGATCCTCACAGCTGGACACATTATCGCCGACTCCTTGGCTCCAGTTGAGCGCCAGGCTCGAGTTACGTTAGTTTTGGCGGACTCGCTCGCCGACCACCGTGTTTCCAATCGCTTACAAGCTCCGAGCGCAAGGCCAAAGGTCCGGGGTTGCGCTGCGTTACCTCCGGCACATGCCTCGCATGTCCTTCAGTGCTATAACCTTCGTAATTTTCAGCCCATGCCTGGGTAGAAGTGAGTGGGTAATGGTCGATACCAAGCTGCTGAAGGTGGAGGGATTGCGCTTCGGGCGCTCGCTGCAGACTGTCGTCAAGATGGTCAACATGTTCTCGGCCGACCACACGAGCGCTGCCATGATGCTGCGCCGGAGTTACGATCTGCTCAATTCGCTCTTGAAACAGTCGCGCTATCTCACCTTTGGCTTCGTGGAGCAGCGCATTCTCTTGAACAGCATCCTCACCGCAGACGACAGCCTCAAGCCGCTGGAGAACGATTTTCTAAAACGCGGCATTGGCGCCGTCAGTTTCGACGCCGGCATCACTTTGGCCGCTTTTAGTAGGGCGATTGCCGCCATTGCCGCCAGTCCGAAACTGATCGAAGAGAGCGGAGGCCTGCTGCCGTTCCTCGAGAGCAAACAGCTTGAGTTCGTGAGGGTCTTCCCCGCAGTCAAGAACGAGACACGCAATGAAGATGGGGATACGGTTCTCGAAATGGGCTCGGAAGAGTATCTGATCTCCAAAGCGCTTTCCAATATCAATACCGGATCGACTCATGGCATCGAGGCGATACTGGGGCACTTGGAAGCAGGGGGCCCGGGAGAGGGAGGTGGCGGAAGCGGCATTGGAGAAGGCTTCGGTGGAGGCTCCGGCAGCGCGAGCGACAATGGATGTGGTGGGACTGGTTTCGGGGGCGGAGAGGGAGGCCAGATCGTGGCGGTGGGTCAGCCTAGTGGCGCCGGGCTTAGAAACGGTGGCTACTTCACAGAAATTCAACGGCTCGCCGAGCAGAGGTTTGAAGCTTCACTAAGAAACCCTGACGAGGACCCACAAAAAACATACATGGAGTTGGCCCGGATGCTCAGCGGCTTGAGGCAGGACTCGGTTCTCTCGAACCTCACCGGAGCACCAGCTGGCCAGGGTGAAACTGCACATAAAGAGGAAGTGACTGCTGAGGTGTTTGAGGACACCGCTTTGCGCTGGGCCTTGCGCCGTCTTGCGGCTACGCCCGCGGGCGATGAGGCGGTGATCGTGGAGGAGCAGATCTTCCGCGTTCTGATGCGCAGCCTCCAGGCGACACATGCCGCATCGCGCCTGGCGCAAAAATTGGCCGAGTATGCCAGGGAATTTGCCCTGCCCAGGCATACCTTCGAACGGCTGCAGCAGGAAGTGCGCTGGCTCACCCTGACCCCGCAGGGAAAGCTGCGCGAGTTGCTGAGCATCGATCACTTCAACGCATCTCAGTTTCGCCGGGCTCTGGACCTGATCAAGGAACTCATCCGCTCCGGGAACGTCGAAGAGGCGGGGGCATTGGGGTGCCAATACTTCTCGATCTTCGAGGACCACCTTTCCATCCGCATCGAAGAGATCGGACGCATTCCGGAACTGTTGCGCAGCCTCGCCGGCGTTCCAGGGGAGATTTGGATCATCGCGGAGGACCGCCTGTCCAAGGCCCTGACCTCCAGCAAGCTCAACCAGCTGATCCACGTCCAGGCGGTGAATTCTCTCGTGGCCTTGGCCAGAATCGCCGCAACCTACGAGCATTTTGCGATGGTGCGAAAAGTGAGCGCGGCCTTGGAGGACAGCGTGACCCGCGATGCCGCGGACCATGCTCTTTGTTGCAGCAACGCACTGCGCCTGTTGCTTCAGCCTTCGGCCGCGGACCGCATTGTCGAGATATTCCTGGAGAGGAAAAACGATTCCGCCTGGGTCAAGATGGTGACCGGAATCCTGCGCTGGACGGATGCCAGCACGTTGGAGCGCATCTTCTTGCGCCTGGACCAGGAACCACTGGCCACGAACCGGGTGGCGTTGCTCCGTCTACTGAGCCGGGTTGGTCCGGTGGGGCTGTCTGCGGCGCGCCGGCGTTTACAGCACGCGGAATGGTACGTGGTACGCAATGCCTGCAAACTCCTGGGCGAACTCAAAGATCCGGAACTCCTGGATCAGCTCCTGCCGGTTTTCGCACACAAAGAAGAGCGTGTGCAAATGGCCGCGTTGCAGGCCGTCGCGGAGAGCCGGCTGCCCAGGCGCCAGATCGTTATCGCCAAGGCCCTTCCTCTTCTTTCTCCCATGCTGCTGGAAGACGCGTTGAATGAATTGATGTTCCGGCCGGATCTCGAGATCCTTTCTGCGCTGGAAGAGTACTTCAATGCTCCTGCGCCGTCCGACCCGTGGGCGATGGGACGCGTCGTCGGTGTGGTGGCGGCCATTCCCCAGGCCCCGGCTGCCGAGGCGTTAGCCCGGATATCTTTGAACGAGAAACTCGACCAAAGTGTGCGCAGGGCGGCGCAAGAAGCTCTTGCTGCACGCTCTTTCCGGAATGGCGCAGGGAGCCGTCAGACAGGCGATCAACTTCGCCTCGATCGACCTCTGGACAATCGCCGAATGTAGTCGATGCATTGAACGGATCAGGTCTGACTAGGCAACCGGTTCGGCGCTGAGGCGGCAATAGTAGAACATGAAGGGTGGCAACGAGCGGAGAGAAATTAGCAGTGGCCTGTGAACAGGGTATGCATAAGTACCTCAAGGCCTGAATACTTGGCAGGAAGAAGTAAGCCCCTCCGAGCACAGTGACCAACTGCGGCAAGCCAACAAGCCGGCGGCGCACTCCGTTCTCCTGCGGAAGAGAGAAAGAGTCGGTAAAAGGACAACCTGGAACGGCTTCCCGGTTTCCAAGAAGCGGTCGACGCTTTCTGGTCACTCACGGTCTACAACAGCGAAGGTTACCTCCATCCGAACCCCTACAATGCCTATGCGTTAAACAGCTTCACGGCGAAGAAAGGCGCCCGGATGGTGCGATCAACATCCAGTTCGGGGGTGCGACGGCAAGATCCCCAATTGCCTACCAATCACGAAGGGATGGAACTACACCGTGCGCCTGTTCCGCCCACGAGCGGAAATCCTCGACGGTACGTGGAGATTTCCGTTGGCGCAGCCCGAGAGTTGAGCACGCTTCAGCACCCTCAAGAATGCAAAGAGCGAAGCGCCGAAGCGGGTAACCGGGGGAGAACAGCAACTCTGAAGCCTCTGCCCAACCCTGATTTGCCCGCCTCACCTGGATTGTCCTTACGCCCTCACCACTGGATTGTCCTTACGTTGAGAGAGATACTAGCCAGTTAGGGTGACTGAATTGGAGCAGTCTTCCATGACCAAGGGCAACGCGCCTAATGCGAGCGTCAGAGGAACTAGGATCGCCGGGCCCGTTAGGAACGAAGGCAAAGTGAGCGCAATCGGCGTTACCAGGGCAAACGAGATTACCTCGCGAGCGCCTGCGCCTCATTGGGACGAGCTCGGCTCTCCCGGCCACAGCGTCCAGTTCTATGCAGACGATTCTTTTCTCCTCGAAGGATTGGGCCAGTTCGTTGGCGCCACCCTTGTGGCGGGTGATGCGGCCGTGGTCATGGCCACAAGAGCCCACCGAGAAGGACTTGCCGAACGGTTGAGAGAGCGGGGCTTGGATCTCAGGCTCGCTGCCAAACAGGGGCGTTATTTATCCCTCGACGCGGCCAAGACTTTGTCGAAATTCATGATGAATGGCTGGCCGGACGCGGCGCGCTTTTCCCGCGTGATCGGCAATGTCATCACGCAACTTGCTGCGGCGGTTCCCGGCAAACATCTTGGGGTCGCCGCCTTCGGAGAAATGGTCGCGCTGTTGTGGGCCGAGGGAAAGCCTGACGCCGCCATTCGCCTGGAGCAGCTCTGGAACGAGCTCGGCCGCACCCATTCCTTTCATCTGCATTGCGCCTACCCTCTGGACTTTTTTCCCCAGGAGCCGGACCGGCAAGCGGTACGACAGATTTGTGCGGAACATTCCCAGGTCATTCCCGCCGAGAGCTACACGCACTTGGTCAGCGAAGACGACCGTCTGCGCAGCATTATTTTCCTGCAACAAAAGGCCCGGGCGCTGGAGACAGAGATCCGCGAACGCCAGAAAGCCCAGCAAGCCCTGCAAAGCCGGGAGGCGGAGCTCAAGGATTTTATCGAGAATGCAATCATCGGGATGCATTGGGTTGCCGCGGACGGAACCATTCTATGGGCTAATCAGGCGGAGATGAACCTTTTGGGCTACACCCAGGAAGAATACGTCGGCCGTCACATCTCGGAGTTTCACGTTGACCCGGTAGTGATCGAAGATATTCTCCGGCGCCAGGGCCGCCATGAAGAATTGCGAGGGTGCGAAGCCCGCCTGCGGTTCAAGGACGGCTCCATTCGTCATGTGCGTATTGATTCGAAGGCCTTCCTACAGGACGGCAAGTTCCTTCATACTCGATGCTTCACCACCGACATCACCCACAAGAAGCAGGCTGAGGAAAGCAGCCGCAAACTGGCCGCCATCGTGGAGTCTTCCGACGATGCCATTGCCAGCAAGGACCTGAACGGGGTGGTCACTAGTTGGAACGCAGCCGCGGAACGCATCTTCGGCTACAAGGCGGAGGAAATCGTCGGCCGGCCAATCACGCTCATTATTCCTCCTGAGTTGCAGGATGATGAAGTCCGCATTCTGCGAAATATCAGGTCGGGTGAGAGAATCGAGCACTTTGAAACTGTGCGTTTGAGGAAGAACGGCGAGCGAATCGATGTTTCCTTGACGGTCTCGCCGGTAAGAGACGAACGCGGACAGATTATTGGAGCGGCCAAGATTGTGCGCGACATCACCCAGCGAAAGAAGATGGAAATCGCGCTGCATACCGCGGAAAGACTGGCATCGGTGGGGCGGCTCGCGGCGACTGTCGCCCATGAAATCAACAATCCGCTGGAAGCGATCACCAATCTTATTTACCTGGCCAAACTGGAACCTCATCTGCCGGAGAACGTCAAAGGCTACATGGCGCATGCGGATGAGGAACTGGGGCGGGTTTCTCACCTCGTCCGGCAGACCCTGGGCTTCTATCGCGACAATTCTGTTCCTGTGCGGCTGGCTGTTTCCGATGTCATTGAAAGTGTGCTGATTATTTACGAACGCAAATTCAAGTACAAAGAACTGAACATAGAAAAACGAATCGAGCCCAGGTTAACGGTAACCACTTCGCTGGGAGAATTGAGGCAGGTTCTATCGAACTTGATCGCCAATGCCATCGAAGCTTCCAGGGATGGCGGCAAGATCGTGATTGGCGCGCGGGCTTCCCGGCATCTTTCGTCCGGCCGACCCGGAATCCGCATCACCGTAGCCGATGATGGAACCGGCATATCCGGTGAGAACAAGCGAAAACTGTTTACACCGTTCTTTACCACAAAGAAGGAATGGGGAACGGGATTGGGTCTCTGGATCGCAAAAGATCTGTTACAAAAGAAAGGCGGTCACATACGCTTCCGCAGCAATGATCAGGCAAAATCAGGCACGATAATGAGTGTTTTCCTGCCTTTAGAATCGTCGGCCACGGCTGCTGAGCACGTTGCGAGTTGTTTCCCAAGCCGATTCAGTCCCTGAGACTCCTAAAAAGATTAAGACAATTCCGATTGCCGGCGCATCCCGACCTCCTTGTTTTGGCAGCGGGATAGAGGTCTCGGGTGGGACTGTGCCCGGATCACGGGCTAACCCGAGTTAATGCGGGACAGAAGTCCGCTTGGGGGAAATCGCCATTGATGTCTCCGAAGCTCGTTTCTGGACCGCGAGACGAAGGGCCCGAGGCGGCCCACGGACTACTTCCCGAGTGCCGACAACTCATGACATGAGGCATTTTGTGAGACTTGGCTTGTCTGTCGTTGAGTCGGTCTGAATAATAAATGCAGAACGGAAGGCGCCCGTTCGTCTGATGATGCTTACGGCATGGCTGCCCCATGGCTCTCTCATTCGCGCAAAAGCTTCTTAGGTTCCAACGGCCGGTGGTTCTATTCCACACGTGGACCGTGACGAGGGAGTTGCTCGGGCAGGCAATTCGAGAGCAGCGGAGCATGGATCTTGACGTTTGCGTCGATGATCGTGGCGATCCGTATCTGGGGCATCCGAAGGAGTACCACGAGAAGACGCGCGAACCTTTCTTCGATTCGATGCCGCTGTGGGAGGCAGTAGAAGCGCTCGGCGACTCGAATATACCGGTGATCGTTGATTGCAAACACTTCGACGCTTGGGCGGTGGTGGAAGAGGTCGTGAGACAGCTCCGGCCGGAACGGTGCCTCGTCCACTCCTTCGTTTTCGAGCTGAAGTTTGATGCAGGTCGCATCCCGGGAGAACCCGACTTCTTAACTGAATGGTCGTCGATTGAATGCCTACGAGCGATAAAGAGAGAATTCCCATTGCTCACTACAACGGCAAGTGCGAAGTGGCTCCCGGCGGACGTGCTGGTCTCGGAAAAGTATGAGGCGCTGCTCGAAGGTATCATCACGCTACTGAAGGAGTACGCCCTAGACACGGTTTGTCTGAACGTCCCGGACTCCACTTTTTCGGACAAGGCTTTTCGGAGGTTTCTGCAACAGGGCATACTTCCCCACGTCGGCATTGATCGCATAGACGTCAAGCAGTTTTCAGAGATGTATATCGGTGAAACGGACCGGCTGGAATTCGCCTCACAAACCAACTTGCTGTAGAGCTCCCCTAAACGGGATACCGATCTTTCCTGCGGTCGAACCGATGTTGATGATCCGTCCGGGTGCACACCTTAAGTTTGCTGACGCGTCCGTTTCAGGCCCAGCTGCGTTCCGATCAACGTGTCGACCATCCTCTTCTTCGGCAGAAGCAGAGGCAAAGTCCAGTTCTTGAAGCGTTGCGGAATTACAGCGTAGCTTGTCTTGGGTCGCCGGGCGGTCAGTGCGACATGCACAGTTTCGCCCAGGCATTCTGGTCAATCGTCCGTCCGCCCGAAACGATTGTTCTTGGCGTATGACGAGCTACACGGAAGTTAACCAGGAACCTATTCCAACTCCGGATTGCCGACAATCCGGGAATTGCCGGTTTGCCAGGCGGTGCGGCCGTGTTAACACGAGACGCTTGCGCCATCCTCCGCTTCTATCCGACAAGTATTTTGGAAATTGTTCTATTCAGCCCCACACCAACAGAAACATCGCCCCGAGGATTCGGCACTGAAGTCAACTCCGGTTAGCATACAAAGCTTACCTTGAATGACCTAAGCTTCTTAAAGCGAAACTTCTGAAGTTGTCTACGACTGGTGTGCGAACGCGTTTATCGCAAACAAGTGCAAATTCAGACATTGGAAGATCGCCGACAATGTCACAGGCGACGACCGACGCAACGCTGTGTTTCACTGCTGACGCGGGGAGAATGGCGACACCCATCTGCGCACCGACTAGCGAGATCACCGTGGAGAGGTCTGCCGCGGTCTGCGAAACATTGGGAACAATTCTGGCATCGCGAAGCATCCCGAAGATTAGATCGTAGAATCCAGGGGCATAGCTACGCTCATTCATCACGAAGTTCTCACCCGACACTTCACCTAGACGCACCCTTTTTCTTTTGGCCAGTTTATGAGAGGAGGGCACCACGAGTACGAACGGTTCCCGATGCACTGTCAGAACCTCAAGAGCCGACTGCTCGCCAATCGGGAGGCGAAGAAATCCGATGTCCAGCGAACCTGTCTGCAGCATTTGCAGCTGATGCGCTGTCGGGATTGCTAGCAGAGAGAACTCAACTTCCGGATTTAAGTCCTTAAATTGACGAGCGATGCTGGGCACAATCTGTGCTCCCACACCTGAGATGAAGCCGATCCGCAACAGTCCCAGTTTTCCATTAGCCGCCAGCCTCGCCTTGCGAATAGCTTGGTCCAACTGCGACAGCGCTGCCCGGGCATCATCGCGAAAGGCCTCACCAGCCACGGTGAGCGTTGTTTTGCGTCGGTTCCGTTCGAAGAGTCGAAAGCCGACCTCCTCCTCAAGAGTTCGTATCTGAAGGCTTAAGGCTGGTTGGCTGATATGAATCAACTCCGCAGTGCGCCCGAAGTGCAGAGTCTCAGCGACGGAAAGAAATGACCGAATTTGACGAAGCTCCACAGTCCCTAGTCTTATTTGTAAATCTTATCACAGACTACAGAACAAACAATGTCTCTAATTAGAGATCGAAACGTCAAATGTAGTGTGGCAAGGAAGTTTCCGATGCTACAGCAAATTGTGAAGCAGGCTTGGCACCAGCTTGACGTCGGCGATTGCCCACCCTCGCTCGGCAAAGTTGGGACCGAAATTGCTAAAGGGAATGAAAGAAGAATTAAGAAAAGGAGCCGTTATGAAAGCAAAAGCAACGCAATCCTTCGCTCAAGATCGAGGCACGGGTGCGACTCCGGCGTCGGGCGCAAAGGCCGGAGCGACCCAAGGTACCTTCACGACGAGCGACGCCATTCCGTGGAAGCCCGTCGATCCCGAGAACCACCCGGGACTGGAGATGTTCGCGGTGGGGGGGAATCCAAACGAGGGCGCCTCGTTGATCCTGCAAAAGTTTCCCGCGGGCATGGACTCGGGCTGGCACTGGCACACCGCGGCGTATCAGGGCGTCGTGATCCAGGGCAAGTTCACGCATACTTTCGAGGGAGCAGCACCGCAGACAGGCGGGCCGGGATCCGTGTGGTCGCAACCTGCAAGACAGATCCATGATGATAAGTGCGAAGACGGCGGCGACTGCATCATCGCCGTGTACTTCCACGGCAAGCTCGACTTCAAGCCGGTGGACACGAAGGCGCAATCGGAACGGACACCCCAGTAACCTTGTATACGAGGGACCTATGATTATCAACTTGCTTGCGACTTGGATTCCAGCGCTAGGGATCGCGTTTTTGGGCGTACTGAAGCTCACGGGCAATCCGAGGGTTGCCGAGGAGATGTCGAAGCTCGGAGTCGGACGTTATCTTCGACTGCTCGGTGTGATGGAAATTGCATTCGCGGCGCTGTTTGTCGTGCCAGCCACGATGAAACTCGGGTTTATTCTCGCGTCCTGCTACTTCGCCGGTGCGATCGCGACCGAGCTGTCGCACGAAGCTTTGAAAGTCAATCCGTTTATCCCGATCGTACTGCTCTGGATCGGCGCTTTCATTCGGGATCGCTCGATTTTTTTCTGATATAAATTCACGGAGATGTCCGATGTCACACCTGTCTTCCCAACCGCCGGAAATCAAGGCTGAAAAATTGTCACAATCACCTCGCTGGGCAGGCAGCGCCTGGGCGCGCGAAAAGCGTTTTGCCGACGTGCTCGGTCGCCGGATGGCCTATATCGAACGCGGCGTGGGGCACCCAATCGTGTTCCTTCACGGCAACCCGACCTCCTCGTTCCTATGGCGAGGTGTCCTGCCGCACGTCGAGCACTCCAGCCGCCGGCTGATCGCCCCTGATCTCATCGGCATGGGCGACTCGGACAAGATCCCGGCCGGCGCCGAGCCGGACCGCTACCGCTTCGCGAGCCACGCCCGTTACGTTGACGCCTTTATCGATGAGGTGGTCGGAACGGAGCCATTGACGCTCGTCCTGCACGACTGGGGAGGGGCCTTGGGCTTCGACTGGGCGTATTGTCATCAGCAGCGCGTTCGCGCGATAGCTTATATGGAGACGTTCGTTGCTCCGCTCATCCTGGAGGATCTGCCAGAAAGCTTCCGTCCGACGCTGAAGGCCGTGCGTTCGTCGGCGGGCGAAGCTCTGGTGCTCGGTGAGAACATGTTCATCGAGAAGATGCTGCCCGGCGTCACGCAACGGACGCTGTCAGCCGACGAGATGGCAGAGTACCGGCGACCATTCCTGGAGGCTGGCGATGATCGCTGGCCGACATTGCAGTGGGCGCGCGAAGTGCCGCTGCGGGGCGAGCCGGCCGACGTCCACGATCGGATTGCCGCCTACTCCGCATGGCTGAAAACAGCGTCACTGCCGAAGTTCTTTATCAACGCGGAGCCCGGTGTATTCATCACGGGCCGAATCAGGGGACTGGCGAGCAGCTTCCCTAATCAGCATCACGTGGTCGTCAAAGGTCTCCACTTCGTGCAAGAGGACAGTCCCGACGAGATTGGACGGGCGATCGCCGGCTGGCTCGAACGAATTTGACGGACGTTTGTTCGGCTGGTCAAGCGGCTCTGCGTTGCGCGGGACCTACTCAGTCTTTCGGCCATCCGGAAAGACAGAGGCATCGCAGAAACGGGTTCCGCTCGACTCTCGCTTAGCAGAGGTTCTCAAGGTGTGGCGTGATCACACAAAGTACAGCAGGGCGGAGGATTGGGTGTTCGCGAGCCCAGCGGCGCGATGACAGAGGTCCTATTTGGGGGCAGTGCTTGATGCGAACGATAATCCGTCCAGCCGCAGCCAAGATCGGGATCACGCAGCGCATCGGGTGGCACACCTTCCGGCACACGTATTCTTCATTATTGAGAGCAAACAAAACGGACATCAAAGTAACGCAAGAATTGCTTCGTCATGCTTCCAGTCGGGGTCGCTATTCGGCGATGGCATCAATGACGCGCCGGCACTGATGCAGGCAACGGTGGGCATCGCTATGGGCTCGGGGACGGAGGTCGAGAGAGAGAGAGCAAACATCATGTTGATCGGAAATGATCTGCTGCGCTTAGTGGATACGATCAAGATCTCCCGTCGCTGCCGTCGTATCATCATACAGGACTTTGGCGGAACCCTGGCCGTGGACAGCGTTGGCGTGGGATTGGCAGCCTTCGGAATGCTCAATCCTCTATTTGCAGCCTTTATTCACGTTGCGTCCGAGCTTACATTTATCTTGAATTCCGCTCGGCTTCTGCCAGGAACGCAAAAACGATGAGGAGGGAGCGGAACATTGCCCGATCTGCGTTCGATCCTGCCCGTTCGGCCCCCTCCTAGATTTGAGCGGTCCCGCCATCGACGAACAACTCGATGCCGGTGACGAAACTCGAATCGTCCGAAGCAAGAAAGAGCGCCGCCGTGGCAATTTCATTCGCCTCGCCGATCCTGCCCATCGGGATCAGGGATATGAACTGATCCTTGACTTCCTTTGGAACTCCGACGAAGACGCCGGTGTCGATGGAGCCCGGACTCAGGACATTCACGCGAATCTTTCGGGCCTTCAGATCAACAGTCCAAGTGCGCGCGAAAGAGCGAACGGCAGCCTTGCTCGCATTGTAAACGCCCATGCCCGGAAAACCTTTCACACTGGCGATGGAGCCGGTCATGATGATCGACCCGCCGTCCCGCATTAGTGGCAGGGCTTTTTGCACGGTGAACAAAGTGCCCCGAACATTGACGTTGAACGTATTGTCGAAATTTGCCTCGGTGACCGAGCCGAGAGGAACGTTGAAATCGCCGACACCGGCGCTGGCATACAAAATGTCAATATGGCCTTTCTTGGCCTGGACCGTTTCATACAGCCGGTCAAGATCGGCGAGGTTTCCAGCATCACCCTGGACGCCGGTGACGTTTTTACCGATTTCTTTCAGAGCAGCGTCGAGCTGCGCTTGGCGGCGGCCAGTGATGAAGACGTAAGCACCTTCATTCACAAAGAGCTTGGCCGTCGCGAGGGCCATTCCCGACGTTGCACCGGTAATGACAGCGATTTTTCCTTTTAGCTTTTCCACGATGCACATCCGTCCGAATCTGCTAAATTTGCGGTCTCGTCGCTGTCTGCCGGTGCGACTCGCCGTACTATTTACGATAAGTTAGTGCTGTGGAGTTGACAAGTACACACTTTTTGGTAAGTATCAAAACCAAAAGACACGTAAACGATGGGAAAGAGGGTTTTCACCTGAAATATGAAGGCGGTGGCACGACAATCCATCTTTACGCCATCGGATGGATAAGATACAGGGGCAATGGCAAGACCTCAAGTCGAACGGGAATTCTTCGACGGCACGACCCGAGGACTGGACTGTTTTGCGCCGAAAAAGATGCGCCGGCAGACTACGAATACGAAGACTAGTAGTTCAGAGTCGTGCTCGTGAAACGGTCTGTTTTCGAAGAGATCTAAAACTGATAACTGTGATTCCGTGCCGGGGCAACTAGGAGGAGTGTAAACGGTGACAAGGCAGCGTTCTAACCAACTGAACTACGTCCCCCCTTTTATTTCATCGGGTTAGCGGGAAACCCGCATGTCTACTGCATTTCCTTGATGTCTACCGTTTCGCCTTTGTCAACCATTTCTACCCTGTATAACCAAATTCCGGGTTTTATGGACACCATGGACACCAAGCGAAACCGCGACCCGAAGCATCTGTCCCTGCTCCGTGTGTAAATTGTAACAGACCAAATTGAGAGCCGTCACGATCAGCGCTCGAAATCCCCCAGAAATCGGCAATTCAAAGGCCCCCGGAGGGATTCGCTCGATGGCTTCGTGGAGACAAACGGTTATGTATCGATCGAGGCAGAGCATTACAGCAGCAAGACTGGCAGCGCATCGGCTCGCTGGGAAAAAATAGACGACTATGGACGAACCTTGTCGTCCATGACCATCGTTCCCGACACTGCAGCCAGCATTTTGCCGCCACAAGCGTCTCCCTGCCTCGAATATGAAATGTATCTCTTCGATTCGGGAACCGCCACGGTGGAAGCCATCACCGCGCCTACGCTGAACTTTGTTCCTGGCCGCGGGTTGAGATACGCCATTTCCTTCGATGAGCAGCCACCACAGGTGATTGATGTACTCGCGGACAACTCGC
>Ga0209648_10000045_pt1 | contig 72849 bp, 55 predicted proteins | sample GraSoi2013_115cm_FD_185830 | JGI IMG/M metagenome (GOLD analysis project Ga0209648, IMG submission 185830) | Grasslands soil microbial communities from the Angelo Coastal Reserve, California, USA - Sample 9_17_2013_115cm (SPAdes) (version 2) | ecosystem: Environmental > Terrestrial > Soil >... | reverse complement strand
CACCGTTTCATCGGGGACCACCTATACCTATCGTGTGCGCGCCACGAACGCTTCCGGAAACTCAGCTTACGCAGTGGCTATTTGCTTCAACAACGGAACCACATGCAGCACCGTAACGCCTAAATGAGCAAAAGATATTATTAAGACTCAGATTGGCCGGTGTTCGCGATTCGCAAAGTTAACAGGTAACCTGCTCTCCGGATTCCGCGCAGAAGTGTATAAGATTTCCCGACATGGCGAAGAGGGAGTATAGCGAAGTGGAGATGATCGGGGCCCTGAAACAGATGGAAGCGGGGCGCAGCGCGGCGGAAGTAGGACGGGAGCTTGGAGTGAGCAAGCACACTAGCTAAGCTTGGAAAGCGAAGTACGGGTGCAATGAGCGTGGGCGAAGCGCAGCGGCTGCGGCAACTTGAGGATGAGAACCAGCGGTTGAAGAAGCTGGTGGCGGATCTGAGTCTGGACAAGGACATGCTGAACGCGGTGATTGAAAAAACGGATGAAGCTCGTAGAGCGCCGGGAGCAGGCGCGCTGGCTATGGGGTCAGTTTGTGGTGAGCCAGCGATGGGTCTGCGGGCTGATGAAGACGGCGGAATCGAGTGACCGGTACTGCTCGCGGCGAGACGATTCGCTCGTTCCCTCGCACAGCAACTGTAAGCAGGTGCAAACGATAAAAAACACGGCCTCGGTTGTCATCCAGGAGACAAGGCAATAATGTAGTGTGAAGCTGCTGGACTCTAGAATCTGAGGACATCATCTCATTTTAATCAAGCTCTGGCAGATGACCACACGACAAAATCTCAGGGTACGTCAGTTCTCTTTCTTGGATCCGATTTCGCGGATGCTATGAATCACGAGTTTCTGTTCGTCTTCTGTCATCTGGTGGAACAGCGGCAGGATGACGCATTCGTCCGCGGCGGCATTGCTCTCGGGCAGCCGCTTCTCCCACTTTGCGTCCTCGTATGGCGGCTCACGATGTGAAGCCATGATTCCCCGCCGGGTCGAAATTCCGCGCTCCAGCATCAATTGCATTAGCGCATCCCTCCGGATCGGCGCGTTGGGCGCCAGGCGCACCATATACGACTGGAAATTCGCAGTAGCGAAGGCAGGTTGGAATGGTGGAATCACCCAGGGGAATTCGGAAAGCTTTTCTGTGTACCACGCCGCGAGATACCGGCGTCGTTTAAGGAATTCGTTCATGCGCCCGAGTTGCACCAAGCCGACCGCGGCCTGCAAATCGGTCATTCGATAGTTGTAGCCGACTTCGTCATACGTCTCAGTCACGATTTCCTTGCTCGCGTGCCGCGCCACATCCGAAACCGACATGGCATGTTGACGTAGCCTTCGCAGACGCTTCGCGACTTCCTCATCGGAAGTCGTGATCATTCCGCCTTCTCCAGTCGTGAGAATTTTCCGGGGATGGAAACTAAAGCAAGCTAAAAAGGAATGTTGCCCGCCGATCAGCCGGCCTTCAAATGCTGATCCGATCGCGCAAGCCGCGTCTTCAACGACGATGAGATTGTGACGCCTTGCAATTTCCAGAATCTCGCCAAGCGCTGCGGGAAGTCCAATTTGATGAACGACAAGAATTGCCTTCGTGCGTGGCGTGATCGTTTCTTCGATCCGGTTCGGGTCGAGGTTGTACGTCGCGCGGTCAATGTCCACGAACACCGGTGCCGCTCCCACGTAGCGAATGCAATTTGCCGTGGCAATGAACGAAAGGCTGGGACACAAAACTTCGTCGCCCGGACCGATTCCGGCCGCCACCATTCCGAGATGCAGCGCCGTAGTACAGGACGACACGGCGATGGCATGCTTAGCGCCGACATATTCGGCGAAGCCTCGCTCGAATTCTTCGACACGTTTTCCCTGGCTGAGCCACCCGCTGCGCAGCACTTGCAGAACTGCTTCTTCCTCTTCCTTGCCAACGAAAGGGCGCGCGACGGGAATGATCGGCCCATTCAGCGTGCTGACAGCCATCCTTTTAGCTCCTTCTCCAGCGGACCTCGGCGATCCAACGATCTTGGTCTGCGAGAGGCGGTCAAACTGGCGGCATGTACCAGTTGCACAGCTCACTCTCGACCAGCGACGAAGAATCCTTATGGTGTGCTTTGAACCACTCGAAGTAGCGGGCGATTCCTGATTCGAAATCCGTCGCGGCGTGGAAACCGAGCAACTCATGAGCGAGCCGGGTATCTGCTTGAAGTGCGATCACGTCCCCTGGCCTAGGGCCTATGTGAAGTGGCACCAAATCATCGCGGCCGCACTGCTGCTTGATCGTCTTCGCAACCTCTGCGATCGTGACCATCTTCCCAAAGGCTATATTGACGGTGCGTCCGATCAGAGCATCACAATCGGCAGCGAGTGCGAGCCCGCGCGCCGTCTCTGTCACGTAGGTGAAGTCGCGGCCGTTCTCACCAGTTCCGAAAATCACCGGCGGCAAACCGTTGAGAACCCTGACGAGGAATCGCGGAACCACTTCCGCCAAGTCCCCGCTCTCGTGCTCGCGGGGCCCGTAAGAGTTAAAGGGACGCACAACAATAGTCGGCAGCCCGTAGGTCCGCCAGTAGGCCTTAGTGTAGAACTCACCTGCGAGCTTGGCCGCGCCGTACACTGTCACCGGTGCGCACTGGGATTTCTCCTCGTTGAGCCACTCGTCGCCACAATTTCCATAGACCTCGGAGGAGGAGCAGTAGATGAAGCGTTCCACCCTGGCGCGCCGTGCGGCCTCCAGGGTCATCAAAGTCCCGGTAGCATTGATTTCATGATTGTCGATCGGCGTTCCGAGGGAGCGACGTACGCACTGAACGGTCAAGTGATAGACACGAGTGCAACCTTCGATTGCCGTCTCAAGAGAATGCCGATCGAGCACTGACCCCTCAATCAGCCGGAAATCACCGTCGCGAGACGCATCGCAGAGGTTCTCCCGTCGGCCCGAGGAAAAGTCATCCAGCACCGTAACTGCAAATCCGTCGGCCAATAGGCGGTCGGTGAGATGGCTACCGATGAACCCTGCTCCGCCCGTGATCAGGACGCGCTTAGCTCGGAATCCGTTCATCAGTTATCTCTCATCCATTTCTATTCGGTTTGCAGGATCGAACGACACCATTGCTCTCCCTCTCGTACCGCTGAAATTCACGTTTCGCGCCGCGAGCGGAGAACCTTTGCGGGAACGCCGGCCACGACCGCATACTCAGGAACATCCTGCGTAACGACAGCACCCGCTCCGACGATCGCATGCGGACCGATGCGCACGCCCGGCAGAATGCTGGCATTCATCCCGATATCCGCGCCAAACCCAACGACGACCGGCTTGATGACCAGCGCTGTGGTAATGATCGGCGCATCCACTGGCTCGCCCGTATGTGCCGAGCCCAAGACTTTCGCGCCAGGTCCCCAGCCGACATAATCTTCAAGCACTAGACTTCGCGCATCGAAATAAGCTTGTGGGCCAATCCAGACATGGTCGCCGATCTTACAGGTACCGTCGTAGCGGCCTTGAATCATAGCTTGCGCGCCAATGAAAACGGCGTCGCCGAACTCCAGCGTTTCCGGATGTTTAAGGACAACCCCCGGAGCAACTTGGAGGCCATGCCCGGACTTTTTGGCCATCGCTCGAACCAAGACCCGGCGCATGAGATGGTCGAATTCGCTCTCGCCCTCACGGTGACGCGAGTAGAGCGCGTGCAACTCTTCCTTTGAATGTTTATCGCGGAGCGATGCAGCGAAGTCCCATTCCCAGACCGGATCGGGCTTAATTTCTTTCCGGCCAAAGGTCGCGGGTACTTCGCGAAAGGCTACGCCCGCCCGCTCGATGTCTCCACTGGCTGACATTCCAGAATCTCCCGAACTGTTTTCGCAATGTGTTCGACATGCTCGACGGGCAGTTCCGCGTACATCGGCAATGAAACGTGATGCGCCGCAACGTGCTCGCTGACGGGAAAATCGCCTTTCTTGTAACCAAGATCAGCATAGGCCTTCTGCAGGTGCAATGGAATGGGATAGTGCAACCCGTTCTCGATCCCTTGCTCAGTCAAGGCGTTGCGGAGCGCTTCGCGATCCTCCACTACGATGACATAGAGGTGGTAAACGTGCTCTGCGTAGGGCATCTGCCGCGGGGCGGCAACTTTGCTCCCGGCGAAAAAATCGTCGTACCGCTTTGCCAGGACGCGGCGATTCTCATTCCATCCGTCGAGATGTGGGAGCTTCACGGCAAGGACACCGCCCTGAATTCCTTCGAGGCGCAGGTTATAGGCGGGAAAATCGTGCTCGTACTTCTTGACCGAGGCGTGATCGCGCAGCATGCGCACCTTTTTGGCCAGTTCAAGATCATTCGTCGTAACCGCGCCGCCTTCGCCGCAAGCGCCAAGGTTTTTGCTGGGATAAAAACTGAAACATGCGGCTGTGGCAAGCGAACCTGCGCGGCGGCCCTTGTACTTTGCGCCATGTGCTTGGCAGGAATCCTCGATCACCTGAAGATTGTGTTTGGCGGCGATGGCATTGACGGCGTCCATATCCGCTGGCTGGCCATAGAGGTGCACGGGGATAATCGCCTTCGTGAGGGGAGTGATGGCCTTCTCCAACTTTGCGGCGTCCATCGTATAGGAAACGGGATCGATGTCCACAAAGACCGGACGTGCGCCAGTGGCACTGATCGCTTCCGCCGTGGCAATGAAAGTGTGAGCAACCGTAATCACTTCATCGCCCGGCCCGACACCGAGTCCTTGCAAGGCCAACTGTAGAGCGGCGGTGCCGCTGCTCACGGCGACGCACTGGGCGACCTCGCAATAGGCGGCAAAGGCCTTCTCGAATTTTTCGACTTCAGGCCCAAGAACAAAACTGCAGTTCGCGAGCACCCGATTGAAAACTTCTTTGATTTCAGGCTCCAAGTCCTTGTGTTGCGCGGACAGATCTACGAACTTGACTTTCAAGCTGCCTCCAGTTTTCGCAATAGACGGGCGGGGTTTCCTGCAACAACAGTATTGTCCGGCACATCTTTGGTCACAACGCTTCCCGCACCCACAATGGCGTTCTCTCCGATGGTTACACCACACAAAATCGTGACGCTAGTTCCGATCGACGCACCCTTTTTCACGCGAGTCCTGACCACTTTCCAGTCCGACTCAGTCTGCAAGCCGCCGTCGGCATTTGCGGAGCGGGGATACTTGTCGTTGATAAACGATACGTTATGCCCGACGAAGACGTTGTCTTCGATCTCTACGCCCTCGCAGATGAACGTATGACTGGACACTTTCACATTCCTGCCGATGACCGCGTTTTTCTGAATCTCCACAAAAGTCCCGATTTTCGAATTATCTCCAATCGTGCATCCGTAGAGATTCACAAAGGCAAAGATTTTGACATCCTTGCCCAGCTTTACGTCGGGCGCAACTCGACAGAAGTCCATGGAAATCTCCAGTGGATTAATGTGCTACAACGGCGACGTTGCTAGCGCACGGATACGCCGAAGGTCCGAGTTCGATTTCGCGGCCATTTTGTTCAAGTGACTTCTGAGCCGCTTCGAGCAGTCGCACAACGCGATAACCGGCGCGGCCATCCGTTAGTGGCGCTCGATTCTCCGTGATGGAGCTGACGAACTCCCTGGCCATCAAGCGTAAAGCTTCCGAAGTGTCCAAATTGGGAGCCAAGACATCACCGTTGCGATAACCAGTGAGCAACCGTGTCCGCTGTTCAGGGTCTTGATTCACCGTGATACCACGGTCATACACTTTTACTTTCTCGGTCGGCTCCATGTCGTCATAGACGATCATTTTCCGGCTGCCCCCGATCAGCGTCTGACGAATCTTGACCGGAGCGAGCCAGTTCACATGGAAGTGAGCGAGTAAGTTCGAGTTTGAATTGAAACGAATCGTGACGTACGCAATATTCTCAAAGGGGCAGCCCAAATGGCGTACGCCCATCGCGGAGATCGAGATTGGATCGCGATCGCAGATGTGGTCCATGATCGCGAAATCATGGGGAGCCAGATCCCACAGAACATTGATGTCACTCTGCACTAAACCCAGATTGACGCGCACGGAATCAAAATAAAGTAGATCGCCGATTTCTTCTTTGGCAACCAGCTCTTTGATGCGTCGAACGGCACTGGTGTACAAGAAGGTGTGGTCCACCATGAGGGTTTTGCGCTGCTTCTCCGCAAGTGCGATTAGGTCAATCGCTTCGCTCGCGCTCGTAGTCATGGGCTTTTCGACAAGAACGTGCTTGCCCGCCAGCAGAGCTTGTCGGGCAAATTCATAATGCGTCGAAACGGGCGTCGCCAGCACGACCGCATCAATGGAGAGATTGGAAAGCACCTCGTGAAAATCTTCGACAAGCTCAATTGTCGGAAACCGACGCCTAAGACGTTTCAGTGAAGAGGTGTTCGAATCACATACGGTCGAGAGCTCAACATTGTCGAGCTCCCAGAAATTTCGCGCCAGGTTCTGTCCCCAGTATCCACAGCCGACAATTGCAACTCTGACATTGGACATAGTTCTTCGCACTCTCGGTTCCAGAGCGATAGTTCCTCCTTACCGGGAGCAATCTTCATACCAAAGCGGAGGTCGGTACGAACCCTGCCGTTGGCACAAACTGGACGTAACACACTCAAAATAAAGGGGTAATCTGTGAAATGATACTCGAAGGACCGCCCTAGTCACTGAAACGGGTGGAAGGGCATCGGATGGAAAGTGAAATGGTTTTCTCAATCCGAGGGCTGCTGCCCCGCCTTAGTGCATTAGCACCGCCGCCAGTGCGTGGCGCTTTGTGCCAACCCAGCTGTGAGCAAGAACGAGTGACCAAGCCGAGATCGTGAGCGTCGTGAGTGCGCGATCCAGAGAGTTACCGACAGATAGTGTATAATTCTTCAGTACACTAGAAGAGGACACGGTTAGATATTCAAAAAAGAGAAGCTCTGAATTTGCCGTGATTCGGGGCGTGATGCGACCCGAGAACTAAGATGAAGTCGGCATTTCCCGCGCGCCCGCGAGGTCGGCTTCCAGCGACAAATCATTCTTACTGACGCGTTGCGACGATCTCGACGGCGGCATAGTTCCACCGGTCGCTTGTGGGCGCACTGTCGTGAATATCGACCAGTGCGTTGGCCGTCGACGGTGCCGCAGTTGACTGCACCCAGTAAGTGTCGCCAACCTGCGTGTCCACACGCTGATGTACGAGCACCTGTCCGCTCACGAGCGTCCTGGCAATCGCGTTGTCCCAATCATTACCAGCGGCGAAGACCCAATCCCCCGCTACCACTCCGGGCAAGAAGATGTCGGGCGCTCCGGTCGGAGCCCCGGTGCGGCCCACAACGCTTGTGCCGGCGGCATTGGTAAACGCGATCACAGTGAGCGATCCGTGGAAACCGCTACCAACTCCCACGTGCGAGGAGACGGTCACCGAGGACAGCGTGCCCGTTGCCCTGGCGCTCCAGATTTCCGAAGTGCCTGCCTGCGTATTGCTGCGGATTAGCAAAGACCAGGTCAAGCCCGCACCGGTCACAATCGCGGTTTGCGGCGAAGTCAGCGGCCCATCATAAGCCACGAACGCGATGAGCAAGTCTCCTGGCGTCGTTGTGGAGAATGGCGCCGTCGTCAGTGTGCCCGATCCATCGACCGAGATTTGCACGTCTTTGCCTATGAGTTTGGCAGGATGCGTGTTGTCCACAGTAACTGTCACTTGTGCTGAGGTCCCCACGTTCCCGGCAATGTCGGTGGCCGTAGCAGTAATCACGTGCGTGCCGGCCGTGGCCGTCGTGGTGTCCCAGGAAATCGAATAGGGTGGCGAAGTGACGGGCTGCCCGACGGCCACATTGTCAACAAAGAATTTCACGTTCGCTATGGTCTGGCTGGAGGCCACAGTAGCGTACAGCGTGATAATCGCTGAGACAATTGAGCCGTTGGCGGGGCTGGTCACCTGCACCGCAGGTATGGTTGGTCCGCTGTTCGAAACCGTAACGGCTACAACCGGTGATGTGCCAATCACACCGGTTTGACCGGTTGTCTGAGCAGCCAGCCAATGCGTCCCGTTCACTACCGTTGAACTATCCCAAGAAAGCGTGTAGGGAGCGCTGGTCACGACGCTTCCGAACGGCCGGCCATCGACCAAATACTGGACGCCGCCTGTCGTGGCAGTGCTGGCCGTGAATTGCACAATACCCGTGACCGTGCTGCCAGCCGAAGGTGACGTCATGCTGATCGCCGGCGGCTGAGCGAGAACCGGAACGACAGTCTGCAACACCTGGATGTTTGTGCCGGAAAGCGTGAACTTCACGTCCGTCTCGTTGTTGGTCTTATCGGCTTCCGCAAAGAAGTTGTTCGGATCGACGATTGCCCGCAGCCAGTAGGTGCCGTCAGGCACGCCGTCAATGGAAATGGACTGCCCGTCGTCGGTCTTGTCATATTCGTCCACCGCGCCGATATCGAGCCCTCGCAGGGAAGTTGGGTCCGAGCACGAACCCAGATTCCCTAGGGCGCCTGCGTTCGGCAGCGTCGAATTGTAGATGAACGAGTCGGCGATGCAGAACCCGATCTTTGCGCTGGGCACCACCAGCGTACTTGGGCCGCCACCCGGTCCAACGTTGTAGATTCCGTACGACGCAAACGGGAAGTGGAAGTGCCCATGTATTGCATGGAACACGAACGTTCCCGCGACGGGAATTTGCTTTGTAAGTGACCATATGCCGGATGAACTCTGCGAATAGATGTACTGAGTTCCTTGATAATTGCCCGTCGCAGGATTGTAGGCCGGCTGAATTACCAGTGGCCCCGGTCCTCCATTATAGGTGTCGTGGGTGTACTGGAATTGTTTTCCCGTGAGTGTCTGTACAACCGCAATCGCTGCTGTCGGGATGATGTCGCTCAGATCGGGGTATTTGAACGTGGATACATCGGTAGCCGTGAAGTTGATGTTGATCGCGTTGGCTCCGTTGATGGGCACGGATTGGATCGTGGGGCTGAACGTGAATCCCGTCTTGCTGGGAGTTATCGTGTAGGTTCCGTTCGCGATATTTGCGAAACTGTAGTTGCCGGAGACATCTGCTACAGCAGTGCCGATGGTCGTCCCACTCTGTGCCAGGGTAACGGTCGTGCTGCTACCTCCCGCGATCGTACCCGAAATTGTCCAGGTTGAGACCGCCGTTGCCATGAAACTTGGAACCGTGGCATTCCCGCCATTTATGGGCACCGATTGCGATGTTGGGCTGAACGCGAGGCCCGCCTTGCTCGGGGTTACAGCGTAGTTGCCATTCACGAGACCGGTAAAGGTATAATTCCCCGAGTTATCCGCGGTCGCCGTCTGGCTGGCCGTCCCGCTCAGGGTCACCAGCGCACCACTTCCGCTCGCCGCTGGAGTGATCGTGCCCGAAATCGTCCAGGTGGGCACCGCCGTTGCCGTGAAATTCGGGACGGTCACATTGCCTCCGCTGACCGTCGCCGGCTGACTCGCCGGGCTAAAGGTGAATCCCGTATTGCTAGGAGTTACCGCGTAGGTTCCGTTCGGCACATTTGAAAAGCTGTAAGTGCCGGAACTGCTGACCGCTGCAGTCCCGATCGTCGTCGCGCCCTGTGTCAGCGTCACGGTTGCCCCACTCACAGCGGGTGTAATCGTTCCAGAAATAGTCCACGTTACCTGCGTAGCGGTGAAGACAGGAACCGTCGCAGCGTTGCCGCTGACCGTGACATTTTGACTTGCCGGACTAAACGTGAATCCTGCCTCGGTCGGCGTCACGGTATAGGTTCCGTTGGCGACGTTGTTGAACGTGTAGCTGCCCGACGCCCCCACCGTGAATGTCGCCACGGTCGTCCCGCCCTGCGACAACGTAACCACGGCTCCGTTGCCGTTGGCCGGAGGAGTGATCGTGCCGGAGATGCTTCCGCTCAGCGCTGTAGCGGTGAATGCGGGCACCGTCGCGGCGTTGCCGTTGACCGTGACACTCTGATTCGCCGGACTAAACGTGAATCCGGTCTCGCTCGGTGTCACTGTGTACGTTCCGTTCGTCACGTTGCTGAAGGTATAAGTTCCGCTGGAGGTCGCCGCGGTGGTGGCAACGACAGTGCCGTTTTGCGACAGAGTCACCTTTGTTCCGGTTCCCGCAGCAGCTGGATTGATCGTGCCGATGATACTCCCAGTCGAGCCGGTGCCTCCACCTCCCGAACTCTTGAAGGCGGCGTTCACGCAGGCCCAGCCTAAGCCTCCGGTCTGGGGATTGAACACTGGGGCTTGGGAGTTGGCTCCCGTCGTAATCAGCCACTCGGCATCCACGCCAGTGTTCACCTGAGTCCAGGGCGTGGTGCCGCCGACGGGAACATTGCCGCCAGCAGCGCAAGCGGCGTACTGTACTTCGTTGGCTCCTGCGGGGGTTGTGCTGGGGGTGTTTATTGTGGTGCCGGTATTGCTCGTGCCGCAAGCGTCGATGTCAAGCGTACCTACGCCGGAAAACTCGTCCGCAAACAGGGTTATCGCCTCATTGGCTTGCAAGGTCGCGGTGATCGTAACGTTGCCCGGGGCGGAATTGTAGAAGTGATAGAAAACGCTCGCCACCTGATTCCCGCCATTTGCAAAACAACTGGGTACAGAACTCCCAGGATTGGGTTTCCCTGCCGGAGTAGCCACAAAGGCGTTCTGGCCGTCGCTTACGGTCATGTCGCTCAGATGGTTGCAACATTCATAGGCCACCCCTACCGCCAGCAAGTGGGCCCCCACATTGTTGCAAGTGATGGTCGTAAATGTCGGTATTCCGAAGCCACCCACGCTCGCCGGGGTGCAGCTTTGCACGTGTTGCGCAGCTGTGCCTGTGGGCGCTGTGTTGAACACCGGCACGTTGGCATTGGCCCCGCTCACGGTCACCGATTGGCTAGTGGGGTTGAAGTTGAAAGCGCTGTTGGCCGGCGTGACCGTGTAGGTGCCATTCGCAATGTTCGCGAAGCTGTAGGTGCCGCTGGAATTGGCCGAAGTGGTGGCGGCCGTGGTGCCATTTTGTGAGAGCGTTACCGTCGTGCCCGTTCCTGCGGCAACAGGATTGATCGTTCCAGAGACCGTGAAACCCGAGCCCCCGCCCCCTGCCGCAGCCAAAACCTCGACGATACTCAAGTTGTATCTGTCTCCGGTTGGGGCTGTATCGTTGATTGTCACGCTTGTTCCGCTTAACGGAATTGGGCTGTTCTGCATTTGAACCCAGTAAGTGTCTTGGGCAGGCGGAAAGTATTGATGCACCACAGACTGCCCGGTCCCCGGGGTCCGTGCAATAGCGTTGTCCCAATCGTTTCCCACCCCGACCACCAGAGAACCATTACCCTGGGTGACGAGCATGGCCGTCGGCGCCCCAGGATTGGCATTCCCGGTTCCGACCGCGCCGATAGCCCCAGATCCGTTCGTCCCCGAGGTGTTCACTCCATTGAAGCTCAAGACTGTCATGGAGGATGCCACCTGCTGAGACAGCGTGGCCGTCACCGTAACGTTCGTCAAGGATGAAGCTGAAAACGCGCGCCAGATTTCCGCCGTTCCCAACTGCACATTCGTTCTTTGGACAAGCACCCAGGTGAGTCCAGCGCCTGTCACACTTGTGACCGTTGTATTGGGCGAAGAAACTGCATCAGTTGTGATGAACGCGAGTAGCAACTCGTTCCCCGTTGTAGTAGAAAAGCTGACCGTTTGGACGGTGGTCGATGTCGTCGCTTGATTCGTCACGACGTTGGCATCAATGCCGATCGCTCCCCAAGCAGAGCCGGTAACGATTAGACTTGCCAACAGGGTCAAATGTGCCAAGCCAAGAGTGTTACGTGCATTCATCATTCTTACTCTCCCTTAGCCTAAGCATTAAGTAGGCTAGGCGGATTCACAGAAAGTTAAAAATTATTAAGTACTTAATATAGAAGTGTGTTTACATTGCATTTCGAGAGCTAGATTCTAACAGAAATCTTTGATTTTGACTCAGTCATTTGTCAGGCCATCGGTCAACCACGCGATCGCACCGGGCTCACCTCGTGCCGGACTCACCTTCGAATCTGTGTTTTTTCACTTGAGGTGGCGTGCATCTAGCGGCCAACTTTCCAGCAGGGATTCGCTTCGCTTGCCGCTTTAGTCTTGAAATACTTTCCCGAACAATGCTTCCGATACTTCCCATCTGCAGAAGAATATATTTGGCCCGGACATTCAACGGTTGGCTATCGTGCTGGAACGCGTGTCGATAACATGCATGCGCCTGCGAAAAATCACCCCTATCATAATATACATCAGCGAGTCCGGCATAAACGCGAGCCCGAATATCTGCTTCCTCTTTTTGCGCATAGGAGAGACCACGTAAGGATTTGTCGAATTCTTCGGCCGTCAAAGATATAGGACCAGCATCGTCGGCTTTGGGTGGCGTGACTTGCCTAAGAAACTCTGCAATGATTCCCCGCCTGCAACTGTCAGCGAGATCGCGGAAGCCCTCTTTCTTGACCCTTTCATATAGCCGTACGGGCACAGCAAGGTTGTCGGCTAACATGGCTGTCGCGGCTTCGTTGTAAAAGCCAACGCTCATGTTTGCCTTGTGGAAGCGTCGGTTAACCATCGGCTCAGCGAAAAATCCGACGTCAAAATAGAGGGCAAATATGGCCCACAAATACCAGTCACCGGCATAGGGCAGGTCGAGCGGGAAATAACTCACTTCCTCGTAGCATTTTTTTCGCGCCATCACCGCAGGTGCTGGAACGATGTTTGCAATAACGAGGTGGTCTGTCAAAAACCTGTGCCCACTGATGATCATGTCATGGGCGGCTATCTGGGAGTACGGCATCACTCCAAGTTCCTGCCCGTTCACAACCTTCATCGTGGGGCAAAACACATAGCCAATATTCGGAGCGTGGTCTATCATCCGTACGAATCGCTGGAGCACTTGAGTGCTGCGCAGTGAGTCATCTGCAGAAATCAGCCAAATATATTCTCCCTGAGCCAAGGAGATACCCTTGTTGTAATTCGCCAGGTGCCCCAAGTTCTGTTCGTTGCGAATGTGCTTCACTCTTGGATCCTGAAAAGACCTCGCTACTTCTGGAGTGTTGTCCGGCGAGCAGTCGTCCATGATTAGCACTTCGAAGTCTTGATGGGTCTGGGAAAGAATGGATCCAACGCATTCGGAGAGCAGATGAGCAAGCTTGTAGCAAGGGATTATGAAGCTGACTCTAGGTTTCAGCATAGAAACCAACCTACTCTTGTTAATAAAAACATCAGTCGGCCGGTGGTACGCTCCGTTGCCAGCCTCTTCTCGCTGCTACACATGTTCTCTTTCTCTGACAAACCATTCAGCGGTTTCATGGTAAACGCCGAAATGCGTGCTGAAGAGTTCATGCCGCACGTGAAACGAGCCGCAAATCTGGGCGCCAAAGAGTTGCTGAAACTTCCCGTCCCACACAACCACGTGCACAGCGTAGAGGTCAGCTACCAATTTGAGAGGCGGCAATAGAACTTCGAATTCACCTTGCCCCAAGCTGCCGTTAATTTTGAATCCATCCAGTTCCGAAGAATAGTTACAACAGGCAACTCCGTCCGAACGAATTAAAGCCACTACAAAGTTCGTATCGCTGATGTCTTGGCGCATTTCATACTTGATCCGCAGGCGCGCCCGTTCGCCGAACTCGAAGACCGTGCGAGCTTTTCCCGACTCATCCAGGACCTGCATGTCGGTCACATTGACCGGACGCTGGCTAGGATCGCTGCCCAGTTTGCTTTGTGCCCAGCGTGGGGTATCGAGCTCTCCTTTTCCCCCCAGAATGTCTTCCTCGTATCTTGGGATCACTTCTTCCGGGGTACCGTCGGCCAGCACTCTGCCATGCGACAGATAGAGAACGCGATCGCACATCGCTTTGATCGAGAACATATTGTGCGACACGACGATTACGGTCGCCTCGCTCTCGCGTAGGCTCTGAGCTTGCTCCATGCACTTCCTCTGGAACGCCAAGTCTCCAACCGACAGGACTTCATCGATCAGCAGAATTTCCGGATCTAAATGTGCAGCAACCGCGAACGCCAGCCGCACGTACATCCCGCTCGAGTAGTGTTTGACTGCGGTGTCCAGAAATTGTTCCAGTTCAGAGAATTCGACGATTCTTTTAAACTTTCGATTAATCTCTGCTTTTGTCATTCCCAGGATCGCGCCGTATAAATACACATTCTCCCGGCCAGTCAGCTCAAAATGAAAACCAGTGCCCACTTCGAGGAGCGATCCCACTCTGCCGTAGATTTCCGCACGTCCCAAGCTTGGTTCGGTAATGCGTGAAAGGATCTTCAGGAGCGTACTTTTCCCTGCGCCATTGTGCCCAATGATGCCAACCATTTCCCCCTTCTTGATTTCGAAGCAAACATCATTCAGGGCCCAAATCTTGTCCTTCCGCCTCTTTCGCTGGCTGGCACGCCCTAGAAGCGATTCCATGCCAGCCGTTATCTGGTCACGCAGGGTGTTGTGCTGTGCCTGCCCGATGCGGTATTCCTTGCCTAGATGGTGTACCCGAATTGCCAGTTCACTCATGGAGTTTGCGCTTCCGTCGCTCTTGCCTGATCAGCTTCAGACGATGTCCGCAAAGCTTCGCTCCATGCGTTTGAAAAAGATCAGGCCACTCAAGAATAGAATCAATGCGACTAGCGTGCCGATCACGACAGCACCAAACTCTGGGCTCTCCTTGCCGAGGAGGCCCCAGCGACAGCCTTCCACCACAGCAACCATAGGATTCACGCTGTAGAGGGAACGCCATTGATTTGGGATCAGACTGACCGGATAGACGATCGGAGATGCGTACATCCAGAATTGAACCAGAAACGGGATTGCGTGGCCGACGTCTCGATATCTCACATTCAGTGCTGAGAGCCATAGGCTCACGCCAAGGGCTGCGCAGACTGCTAGGCAGATGAATAATGGGAGTGTTGCGACAGCCCAATTTGGTGTCACTCGGTACCAAGCCATCATGACTATCAGGATCAGAAGACTTAAAGCAAAATCCACGAGTGGTGCGACAACGGCGGACGCGGGGATGATCAGTCTCGGGAAATAGATCTTCCTGATCAGATTTGCATCGCTTACAACACTCATGCCACTACGCGCGATTGACTGCGAAAAGTACGTCCATGGTAACAAACCGGCGAAGGCAAAAATCGGGTAGGGTACGTTATCGGAAGGGATCTTTGCGAATCTCCCGAAGATCACTGCAAAAATCATCATGGTCAATAGTGGCTGACAGATCGCCCAGGCAGCTCCGATCGCAGTCTGTTTGTAGCGGACCTTAACGTCCCTCCAAACTAAGAAATAGAGAAGCTCGCGGTATTCCCATACCGGCCTGAGATCTAATCTCAGGAGACCCTTACTGGCCTGCACAACAACCGGCGGTTTTGCCTGCTGTGCGCTGTGATCGGGTGAACCTGGCAGAGCGTACGTTGACATAGGGGAAATAATATCCAGTCTAAGTCCTGTCCTTCTAGGTTCCTAGCTTTATCAGTCGAAAGCGTCAACTAGTGCAGGAAATGACCCTTCAGGCCCAATGAACCTAAGAGTAATCGGCTGCTAAAACCAATAATCCCCTATGCGGAAACCTCAGAGTTAGCATCCTACAAGGCAAACGGAAGCAATTAGTCTTCCATTGGTGACATCTGCGCAAAAATATCACAATCTCAAGGTGGCTCATACCATATTGAAAATACAAGAAGTCACCTCAACATGGGCGTTCCGTGACCAATTCGATTCCGAAATCGTGAACCACCCGGGATGGAATTGGATAATCCTTTTCTCCAAGCGTCTTGGATCTGGAGTGGCCCGCTCCACCCGGTCGCGCAGGAGTCCTAGTAGGTACTCCACCCCTACTGTTTGGTGCGAATGATGAGAAAAGATTTGGTATAGTTCAACAACAATTTCCTCAAACTTGATAAAGATCACCGCTCTTGATCGTTATGAGATTGAAAAGAAAGAACTTTCTGGCATGCCTTTTTGGAACTGAATGTGCAATCTCCCCATGCAGTTCGAGGGGATACCGATGAGTTCTCTGCAGGCGATTCCAGAATTTGGTCAGCTGTTTCTTTTGGGTTCAGGTATTATCTTTCTGGGGGTTCTACTTCGCTTGGTTCGCCGGGTGCCGACAAGCTTGCGTGCCCCACTCCCTTCCGAGACTCAGCCAGAGCCTCGGCAAAGTTAACGTAACTTGTCCATTTCGAGATTTCGTCCCACCCCTTTCTCGGTTTAGCCCCGCCTTTTGTTGAAGTTCGAGACAACGGGGGCCAGGAGAATTCCCTGCTGGAGACGAGCGGAAACCATGAATTCCCGCGGCGGAGATTGTAAGCTATGTTCCGGCGCGTTTAGCCTCTTTTTGCCACATTTGTTCAGCACCTTGTAATAAGTTCTGAGTGCTTCACCGGAATCGTCATGGATCTTAACTTCTCCTACTATCACGGCATAAGCAACCATCAGGCGAAAGTGTGCAACTATTTGGCTTATTCATTCCAGAGGCTCTTGCTAGAAATACGGGGAGCCATGTGGACCCCAATCTAATCAATTGAAAATAGGTAACTTATGCCGCGCTGAAAAACCCCAAAATACATTTGGTGGTGGCAGGTCAGTTGCACGTAACAGCGTGTGATTATCTGAGGGAACGTGCGCAAGTGCGCATACGGTATTGATATGACGAAACGGTTCAGATGGGTAGTTCTCGGATTGCTGGCTTTCGCCCTCTCCCTTGGGAACGCTCCCGCCCGCGCAGATTCGGCATCTGTCAGTAACGTAAACGATGGGTTCGGCTCCACTTTTAGCCTTTCTGCGGTCTGCAACAGCGGTAACTGCACCGTAATGCTTACGATCAACACCACTAGTGCGACCGAATACTCTGACATCAACGCGGTCAACTTCAAGATTGGGAGCAAGGACACTTTTTCAGGTTCTTTGACTCTGAATCCAACTGGTGGCACTTGGTCGTCCACGACTGGCTCACTGAACAGCAATAGTAATACTTGCGGAGGGAACGCAGGCGGATTCATTTGTTCGCAGGCAGTGACACCTATTTCGAGCAATGAAGCGGCAACCCGAGCTGCCAGCGGCGGTACAACCCTATCCTGGAAGTGGACGAATGTCCAATACTCGGGCCCATTAACCATAAGTCATATTGGCTACGAGTATAACAATTCGACCGGGACGAAAGACGGCTTAATCGTTTCTTATCCTTTCGCGAAATCGCTACCCGAGCCGACTTCCATCTGTCTGATGCTGGTTGGCCTTGTAGGTCTAGCTGCAGCCGTCCGGCGTCGTCGGTAGGCGGAACTTCAGGGGTTCCCGCTGTATCATCGTTGAGCTTTGACGGATCTGAACTTTCGGGACTTTCACCACCCTTAGGTATCACTGGACTCTTTGTTCCCCGGCACGGACTTCGGCATGCTAGGTTTGCTTACAACCATTCTGAAACATAATGCGCCTTGATCATACCGAGGAGCGATCTCACTGGGTCTCTTAAGAGTCGTACCTCTCAGACAGTGTTCCTAAATGTAGTCTGACCATTTGGCGACACCTCCAATCTCGGCGCTTATTTCTTCGATGCATTTCCGATAACCTAGGGACAGTGACAACCAAATCCGAGATGAACGATCGATTGCTTAAGCTCGCACGTCCAACTTTCCTCTTAGCGTTCTCGCTGATATCGTTCCTCCCTTCCGTAAGCTGCCACATGGATCGGGGCGCTCAAAAACAAATCTATTTTCAGAGCGGCATGGAGTACTTACAGAGAAGTCGTTATCCCGAAGCGATTATCCAATTCCAGAACGCCATCCAAATTGATAACCGCTTCGCAAGCGCACATTATCAGCTTGCGCAATGTTACCTACGACGGGGTGAATGGCAGGATGCACAAAAGGAGCTTCTGACTACCGTTGAGTTGGATCCCCGAAACTCGCAAGCACAGCTTGATCTCGGTCGTTTTCTGTTTCAGGTGGGGCAGTTCCAACGCGCCAAGGAGCGCGCTCAGTTGATCCTTAAGGACAGTTCCACAGAAGTGAAAGCGCAGGTCTTGCTGGCCACTAGCGACGCCGAATTGGGCAATCTGGCGGATGCTGCCGCAGAAGCCGGACAAGCTGTTTCGATGGCACCGAATGATGCCGTCCCCTATCTAACCCTCGGCGTAATCCATGAAAAGATTGGTCAGTTCGATAATGCCGAGCACGACTTCCGCAAAGCCGTTTCCCTCGAACCCAAGTCCCTAGCGTCTCGCATGTCACTAGGTGACTTTTATCAGCGACAAAAAAACTGGGCTCATGCGGAAGCGCAGTACCGCGCAGCATCCGATGCGGCGCCGATGAGCGTTGCGCCCTGGGCTGCACTTACTTCCCTATATCTGGCTTGGGGAAAGAAAGACCTCGCGGAAGAGAACCTGCAAAATGCCAAGAAGATGATGCCCAAGGAACCCGAGGCCTACAGGCTACTAGGCGAGTTTTACCTGGCCACTGGCGACCCTGCAAAGGCTCTTGCCGAGTACTCTTCCTTATATCAGCAGCACCCCAAAGACCTTTTCGTGAGAAAGCGATACGTTCAACTCTTGGTGCGTGACAAACAGCTGGACTTGGCAAGCAAGCTGAACGAGGAAATCCTTGGAGAGCATTCCCAGGATGCCGATGCTCTGGTCACCAAGGGACAGATTCTCAACCTGCAGGAGAAGTCGGGGGAGGCTGAACCCATTCTTGAGAACGTATTGCGCAGTAATTCTGCCAACTCCTTGGGTCACCTGCAGCTCGGTGTCGCCTATGCCTCGACGGGAAAACTCGATCTGGCAGAAAGAGAGTTTCGCGAGGCGGGGAAGCAAAATCCTTCTCTCGTTGAGGCAAAGGAGAATTTGACGCACGTTGCCTTCCTAGAGGGAAATGTCATGCTGCTCGATCAAGCCTCTGACGACTGGCTTAAGGCGGTTCCTACTTCCCCCCAAGCACACATTTTTCGGGGGATTGCCCGCGTGCGTAAGGGTGACGCGCCCGGAGCAGAAGGAGATTTTCAGGCAGCCATTAAGGGTTCGCCGCAGAACGCAGCCGCTTACACGGGCCTGGGCGATCTGCGGCTCCTTCAGAAACGCCTGCCGGAGGCCGAGAAATTCTACAAGCAAGCCCTGGCGCAAGATCCTCACTCTGCTGAGGCACTCCAAGGCTTAGTCGGAGTATTTCTGATCCAAAAGCAGCCGGAAAAGGCGTTGAGTACTGCCCAGGCTCAAGTCGCAAGCTTCCCCGATAGTAGCTCCAACTTCCTTTTGCTGGCAAAAGCACTTCTTGCTAATCAGAAAAATATGGAAGCGCGTGCGGCACTCGAAAAATCCATAGCACTAGACAATGGAAACTATGGTGCACTCTTTCTGCTCGCACAACTGCAGGGTGCGAGGGGAGAAGATGACGCGGCCGTAGCGAATTACGAGCGGATCATTCACAAGAAACCTCAGGATGTGGAGGCATACCTCGCCCTCGGTTCATTGCACGAAAAACACGGCGACTGGCTTGGAGCTGAGGAAATCTATCGCAAGGCACATGAGGCGCAACCCGATCATCCGGCGGTCGCCAACAATCTCAGCTACCTACTTCTCGAGCATGGAGGTGATTTGGGTTACGCTGTTTCCCTTGCGCAGACTGCGCGGGCGGGTATGCCGGATTCGCCGAACGCCGCAGATACTCTTGGTTGGGCCTTCTACAAAATGGGGGTATTCAATTCGGCTATAAATCTATTACAGGAGGCGACCAGGAAGGCTCCCAAGAATCCAACATACCTTTATCATCTTGGCCTTGCCGCTCAAAAAGCGAACAGACTGGAACTGGCGAAAGTGAGTTATCGACGTGTCCTTCAGTTGGACCCGAAATCACCTCATGCGGAGGAGATTCGGCAAACACTTGCGGAACTCGAAGGAGCGAAATGATCTCGGCTGCGCTGCGGGGAGTTATTTCTTCGGGCCAGCAGAGAGCTGGGAATTAAATATCGCCGAAGGCGCCTTGTATGCGACCGTGGTGTACGTCGATGATAGGCTTATTGTTTCTTGGTCGAAGTTCGCAAACAATTGCATAATGCCACAAGGGCACTACCATTGAGGACTAGGGTGATCTCCGCCCGCTGGAGCTTGGGTGTCACGTTCCTATTGTCCCTGACCACCCTGCTTCTACTCTACTGGAACACGGTTGTTTCTCTCGTCGGTCGATGGAACACAAGAACCTATTCCTATGGATTTCTTACACTTCCGGTAGCTGGGTTTCTTGCATGGAAGGACCGCAAACAACTGGCCAAGTTGACTCCCGCGCCGGCATTTTGGGTGCTGCCAGTCATCGCCCTGTCGGGATTCGGCTGGCTCCTGGGCGACTTGACGGGAACAAGCTTCCTCGAGCACTTTTGTTTTGTCTCGATCATCGCTGTATTTATTTGGGGCCTAGTCGGCAGGCGAGTTGGCAACCAACTGCTCTTCCCGCTCGGATTTCTCATGACTGGTATACCTGCTGGTCAGCAGCTTATTCCGCTGTTGCAGGACTTTAGCGCTTGGTTCGCAGTCAAGCTGCTCGGACTCACCCACATACCTGTTCTGCTTGTCGGGCGAATCATTTCAGTTCCATATGGCAAGTGGGAAGTGGCGGAGGCATGCAGCGGTATCAGCTACCTTATTGCCACCCTCGTGGTTGGCTTCGTGTACGCTGGGACGATGTATCGGAGTTGGTTTCGCCGTGCCTGCCTCCTTGTGGCATCGTTCATTGTTCCGGTCCTCGCGAACGGTTTGCGTGTCTATGGAATCATTCTTCTGGGATACCTAGCTGGAGGTAGTCGAGCCGCATATGTCGACCATGTCATTGGGGGATTCATTTTCTTCTCCATCGTATCCATTTCTTTGATGCTCGTCGGCTCGCACTGGCGGGAAGCTGATCCGCGCATCTCTTCAAGCCCGGAAGCAGGGGACGCTGAGAGCTCGCCATCCGACGCTGTTGCCACACCTGTTCCTGTTCCGGTTCCAGCTGGTTGTCTTCTACGCTCAGGTCTTTTTGCCGGGCTAGCTGTCTTGATCGCAGGGCTGGCCCCTTTCTCGGCACGATTTTTGTTCTCTTCCACGCATGAGGAAGTATCGAGCGACCGTATGCTCCTGGCTGTTACTCAGCCCTGGAGAACATCTGACCAGAACCTATATGGCTGGAGGCCCCATCTTCCCGGGTCGACCGGCGAAAACATACAGGCTTACCAGGCTGAGGATGTAGTGGTGAAGATCTGCGTGAAGTCCTATGGCGCCCGGCAAAGGGGCACAAAGATTGTTGGCTCGGAGAATCGAGTGTATGAGCCGCACGAGTGGGTGCGCACGGGAGACAGTACGGTTTCCGTCATTTTCTCCGGTCACGAGTTCCGCGTCCACGAGACTTCCGTTCACTCGGCGCAGGCGTCCCTCCTCATTTGGAGCTGGTACTCCGTCGACGGCAGATTCACAAGTAGTCCTCTGATGGTCAAAATGCTTCTTACCAGAGCTTGGTTAACCGGCAGCCATCGAAAATCCGCGGCAATCGTAGTGGCTACGGAACAACCATTCACCGGACCCCAAGGAACCTCGACTCTAAGAAATTTTCTGAGTCATCTCTCACTTGAGGAAGACCCTGAACAAGTCAGAGTGATTAACAGATAGAATTTGACCCATCTGCCGATTTTCTTCCTCGGCGTGGTTCCAATCTTGGGTCCCAACTCTGACGTTGCGCTGATTGCTGTCCCTGAGACAACTGTAGGGTGGCGAGAATCCGACCCACTCGGATATGAATCGTCTGACGGATTGCGGTTTGAACCCCAGCGCAAAAACACTCGACTGCCCCGCAGGCGAGTCGAACTCAAGAACCAGCAGGCGGTCTCAACAAAATGTGTGAAAACTCTGAACACTATCAAGCATGACGAAAACTGCGCATGAAGGGAGCAACTCGACTTTGTTGGATAGGCTGATTGGAATCTTGCCTGGCGGACAAGCCAGCGGCTGATCCACTCTCATCTTTTCGGGATTGGCGGCTGTATAACTTCAGCTCCACAATTGTAAGCGTGCCCTTCGGAGAACTATTGGGGAAGGACGGTGAAGAGGGCCTGCATCCCGCCCTCGATATGATCGTTGACATGGCAATGGAATAACCAAATTCCCAAGTTGTCCGGCACCATGTCGGCTACCACCATCATCATCGGTTCCAGGTGAACCATGTCAGTGCGCATACTGTTAAAAAGGACCGTCTGGCCATGCCAATGAGGCGTATGAACATCATCTTCATTGCTGTTCGCGAACAAATACCAACGGACTCGTTCACCCTTCTTCATCGTCATCATCGGCAGGTTGCCTTCGATGAATCCGTTAATACCATAGAGAAGGTAGCGCTGGCGGAAAGCAGGATCACTAAACCTTAAGCCCGCTGTGTATCTCCTGTGGTCCATGGCGTTTGCTTCAAAATACCAGCTTTCCGTCTCATCGAAGACGGCGAACCCAGTGACGAACTCCCGGTCGACATCTTTTGGAGTGCCATCGGGCTTGGTCAATCCTTTTGCGCTGATTATGATCGGCCCGAACAAGCCGGTGTTCATGTCCCGTGGCTCAACGAAATGTGAGTGATACACCCACAATATTGAACTCGAATCACCGGGCCCCGGCCCCGCACGCTGTGGGACTGCCCACCTATAGGTATAAGTCTGACCGGGAGGAACTGCATCGCCTTTCTTTGATTCGGCAGGGTTACCGTCACTATAGAGAGCGCCTTCGGAATCCTTTGCGTAAGCCAGACCGTGAGGGTGCATGCTGCAAAAAAACTTTGTGTTGTTTTTGAAAACGACCTTAATGACGTCGCCGACTTCAGCGCGAAGGAGAGGTCCTAGGATGCCAAGGTGCTCCCATTCTGGCGAGCGCTGCTTAAGAGTGCGGAACGTCGCGTCCGTATATTCCCGATAAACGGCCTTCCGAAATGTTGTGGAGTTTGAACCTCCTTCGTTCTCCGGGCCCGGGGTACCGGTTAAGTTCCTTCCGCGGGGTGCGTAATTCCACATGACATCCTCCGCGGCGATATAGTACGCATGGAGTGTTGGCTGTGGAGAATCCTGAGCAGAAGCGTCAGCCACCGTACTGGCGAAAGCAAGAGCTGAAAGTAGGACCAGCAGTAAAATTACACAGATCTTCAATCGGACCTCTCAATTTCTTAACAAGCGTTCTGAATGAACTAAGTAAATAAACTTAGGCGAACCAAAAACTATCACACGATTATAAGACATACGCGCAACCTAGTATGCACAATGACAGCGTAGGGTACGTTTGAAGGAAACATCCGCGGAACTATTGCAGTGGACGCGTTTTTCCACTCGAAGCGCCACCCAGTCGATGCCCAAAGTGAGACGACAAGTAAACCGCTTGGACATCGGTCATTGGTCACACGTGTGGCCGTTGCAGTTTCCCTTGGGTATGCTACACGCAAGTAGAATTGCCCAACTCAGCGTTAGGCTGTGAAGGCCTCAAGCTGCGTGGAAGTCAAGAACGGACCCGCCGATAAAACCAAATGTGCACCAGCAACGCACCCCGCGAGTCGACCTAATTTACCACACCATCTTATCCTGAAGGCTCACTCGCTGAGGCACTGAGGCCCGTTGCAGGCCTCAACTATGACGGGTGCGTTTCTGTAAACTATTTATAATGAACACGTTAGAGAGAAACTCGGGTTTGTCTCAATCGGGCGTTCTAGTCATGGGTAGCACTAGATTCCAGCGGAATTCTGGTATTCAAAGCGCGATCAAGGGTGCCTCAGAGGCTCACATCCCTCAGGTGAGTGAGTTAATTAATCCGTCATCAACTTAGACCTCGCCGGCCAACTTGGTCCGTTCAGGCCGACTAGGAGGGGCAGTGGACCTACGCAAGTCGAAAGAACAGAGCAGAGCGAGTGTCCTCCACCGCCTGGTTTCACTATGCCGCGGCTTATTCTTTTGCCCCCAATTTTGCTGTTGGGAAATACTTCAGAACGTGATAGATGGAAGATAGGTGTTTTACGATAACTCTAACTTTCTGTGAGTCCCAGAATTCCCTCGCCACACAGTGTCTGGAGGAAAAACGGAAAAATGCCGAACCTGGTTGGGGTCTGGAATCCGTCGCTTCCGCAAGAATCTATTCAAGAGATGATTGGGAATCAGCTTCAGCGGGTTCGCGTCCCAATGATCGCATACAGCGAATACAAGTGCGTTCATCCGGGCTTCGGGATGGCACTAATGGACCATGGCCTATTCGAACATGGTGAGCAGCCTGCTCGAACCACCGATGGCCGATATTTTCTCTTGCTTGACGGTGAACTCTACAATGACGGTGAACTGAAGCGCCGCCACTGCCACAATCTGCCAGAACAGGCTCTCACTACTCCCGAACTCTGCTTACAACTGTTGCTGCTGAAAGGCGAAGATATTGTCCTGTCCTTCAACGGTTTGTTTTGCCTGGCGCTGTACGACTCCCGCGACCAGAGGCTAGTGCTGATCTCCGACCGCTATGGATTTCGTCCCCTTTACTACAGGGCTCGGCAGGATTCGTTTCTCTTCGGCTCCGAGCTGAAGGCTCTCTGTGCGGTGGACCAAGGCTCCCGAAAAATCGACGAAGTCGGCACTGCGGAGCTGTTTTGTTACGGCACGCACTTTCGTGAACGCACGTGGATGGAAGACTGCTTACGCCTGCCCCCCAGCACGATTCTTACGATCGGGAAAACGGGCCTGCACAGCCGCACCTATTGGACCTACAGGTACAGGGAAAGCGCGCCAACGCTCGATCAGGAGACGTACTTCACTGTTTTTGGCACGCTCCTTGACCGTGCGGTGGAGCGCTGCATGAAAGGATCGCGCCGGCTAGGAATTTTTCTGAGTGGCGGTTACGATAGCCGGTCCGTTGCTGCCTCCATCCGTAAGCATTATTTGCCGATCCCCGCGCTCACCTTCGGCCACGCGACTTCCAGAGATGTGCGTTACGCATCGATGCTCGCGGAGCGCCTGGGTCTGGACCACACGGCACTGACGGACCGCGGGCCCTACCTCTATCCGCACTGCCACGCCATCGTCTGGCGCACCGAAGGAATGAGCTCCTTTGCTAACACCACGTCGATCCGCTATCACTCGCTGATGAAAAGCAAGATGGACCTGATTCTTACGGGTTTCCTTGCTGAGTTCGGCGGCTCACACACTTGGCCGCAGCTCCTCATGGCGCGCACGCGCGCGGCTACAGTCCACGCGATTTTTCACCGCTTCTTAGGGGCCCGCCTGAAGGCCGTGCGGCGCATCTTTAATCCTGTTTTCTTTGATCGGATCTTCGAGGCTGTGCGGGCTCGCTTCCACGAGAGTTTCGCGGCCGTGCAAAATGATCACCCAATGAATGTCGCTGATTGCTGGAATTTGATTCACTTGCAGCCGCGCTCCACGTATCATTCTACCAGCATAGACCGGCATCTCTTCGAGACTCGCGCGCCTCACATGGATGCAGAATTGGTGGATTTTCTGCTCGCCATCAGTCCTTGGTCCCGCTTGGAACAACGCGTTTACAAAAAAATGATTGCCTACCGCTTTCCGGAGGTGCGTGACCTGCCTTGCACCAACAGCGGCCTTCCTATTAACCCGCATTTTGTTCGAGAGTATGGTGCAATGGTTGTTCGCTATGCCGTTCGCAAATCCGTTGCGCCATTTAGGCGCATTCTGCGGATGGAAGACTCTCTCGGCAGAGAATTCCGAGACCTAGGTGGCGACTTCCGCGCGGAGCCGGAGCTGGCTGAACAGGTTCTGCGGCCCATGCTTCAGGCTGGAGTCTATCCGGAGAATATCTTCAACCAAAGCGCCATCGAAGAGATCGTGGTAGAGCACTATGAACAGTCTGGCAAGCACGAGAACTTGCTCTCTCTTTTAATCTCTTGGGGTGTGGCGGCAAAGTATTTCTTACACAATGATCTATCGGATGTCCCCTCGGATCTGTACCGTCCCTGATCGCAGCTAGCAAATTCGTCTAGGCAGGGGCGGCCGAATCGGTTGACAATTTCCCCGCCCAGTGCAATACGGTCTTCATCTTGGCGAGCGAGCACGCAGGGCTTAAATCTCGGTCGGGTACTCCCCAAAGTGTTTCGCACATTTTGATTTAGGATCGATCTGGTTTCAATGCTCGGCCCCAAGGGCGAGCCGAAAGTGTTTGCGCGGGCTTTCATTCCGCTTCGCTCGCTTCCGCCAGGCGGTTCACGTCGATATAACGCCGGGTGCCCCATTTCGTGTCGGCCACGTGACGCACTCTCGCTGCGGAGAGCATCAGTGCCGACTTGTCATCCGTGCAACGCGCTTCAGAGCGGAATAAACTTATACTGTTCCATTACAACAAAATAAAATACACCAGCTCGGGCGTGCGAAGTCTGATGGCCGCTCAGGGCTGGGTGACTTTCACGTAATCGATGTTGAATGTTGTGGGGAGCAGCGCATTGTTTGGCGGACCGAACACACTGTAGTCCGATGTTTGGGTTTGCATGATCAAAAACATCGGGCTCGAGGGCACCGCGTTCCCGCCAATACTGCATCCTGAGAGTGCTTTCCCGTCCATGGCCAGCAAGAGTGATCCGCTCGCCCACGTCATGGTGTATACATGCCAGTTGGTGTCCACCGAGTACGTACAAATCAGATTCTCCGGAGAGACTGAACCGTTGTAGACGATGAAATGGCACCAATCCCCTTTGGGATCGCATTCCACGGTGTCAATTTCAGCGTAGCCTGTACCTCCGAGGCTCGGGCAAGTATCGTAGCCGGTATCCGCGGTGAAGATGTTGGTCACCTGGCAGTTCTTCCCGAGCATCCAAATCGCCGGCCAGGTGCCGGTCGCCTGCGGCGGAAATTGCGCGCGCACTTCTAGAGTGCCGTAGGTGAAACTCAAGTTGGTCCACTGCACGTCTCCAGTGATGTATGGCCACGACTGCGGCGCATGACGCACGCTGTCGTCAATGTTGAAGTCCCCACAAATGGCAGGACCGACGTCGGTAGTGATGGTCAAAATGCTGTTGGCCACCGCCACTTCCTGCGGCACGTTGCATTCTGTTTCCGACTGCGCGTACTCTCCGTGGCGGGAAATCACAGTCCACGCCGGACCCAGCACAGAACCGCTGAAATCATCGAAGAAGAGGAGGTTGGAAGTGACCATGGCCGTGAAATTCACACCGGTAACATTGCCGTTGCTGATGGTTACCGGCTGGTTGGTGGGGCTGAAGGTGGCCGTTTGGCTGCTCGGGGAAATAGTGTAGGAACCGCTGGACAAGCCGGTGAAATTGTAATTGCCAGAGCCATCTGCGGTAGTCGCAAAGCTAGCCGCACCGCTCAACGTTACCAGCGACCCGGAACCTGTCGCTGCGGGATTGATTGTCCCGGAAATCGTGTACGTCGTTGCCACCGCTGTAGCCGTGAAATTCACGCCCGGAGCGTTTGCTCCGCTAATCGTCACCGCCTGGCTCGTCGGGCTGAAGTTGTAGCCGACGTTGCTCGGCGTCACCGCGTAGTTCCCGTTGCTCAGCCCCGTGAAGCTGTACGCGCCCGAACCATTCGCCGTCGTCGTCACATTGGCCGCCCCGCCCAGCATCACCGTCGCCCCCGCTCCACCGGCCATGGGACTGAGAGTTCCGAAAATGCTGAATGACTGGCTGGGTTGCGTAGGCCCGCTTGTTACGCCTCCTCCGCAGCCGAATTGAGAAAATATCTGGCAGACTAAGAGGAGAATCACGAACGCGGCGCGTTGGTGTCCTAATAACCTCTGGCCGGCCCGCGCACTTTTACCGCGGATTTCGACAAACTTGATTGCACTCTCCATTAACGTCACGTCAGATCCAAAGCACCGCGAGGACACACAACTCTTGCCGGGCCTGACGTGCCACTTTCGCAAAGTACAGTCGCCCAATAAGTAAATTCCAGTTGTGTCCCGCAACACGTCACCATAAGAGACGACTTATGGCAACGAAATTACACTCACGTTGCTGAACGCGGTGGGCTGATTCGAGACATCTAGGGCGATTGCACCCTGCGCATAGGTCGCGTCGGTCGCGGTCATGAGAAAAACATTGTCGTAATAGACTTTGATGGTACTACCTTGAAAGCTTAGACGAATATTATGAATCTTCGTATCAATGACAAGCCCGTTTGCTGTTGCCAACAAAGCATTACTGGTGTCGATGCTCCAATGATCGATACGGAAGAGTCGGACAGTGCCCTCGGCGGGATAGATCCAAGCGCCATAGCACGCACCGGTCGTGGGATTTACCCGGCCGCGAAGTCCACCGGGGTAATCGCTCATCGAGGAAAGCTGGAAGTTCGTAACAACCGTGTAATTAGTCCACGAAGAACTGCCCGCCCACGACTGCGTGTGGCCTCCGCCATTGTAGGTGTAGGTTCCATTGACGACCGACCATCCCGAAGCGAATCCAAGCGGCCCGACCGTCCAATTGGCTGCGCCGCCGCCGAAGTTGTCACTAAAGAGCAGTGTACCCACCTGGGTCGAAACCGATATCATCGCGGGGCTATTGGTGACATCACCAGACGTGATGGTAATTGTATCGCTATAGGCATTGTTGGCGAGGGTGCTCGTGTTCGGGGAGACAGCTACCGATGAAGGGGCAGTACCTGACGTAGCACTTAGGCCGAGCCAGTTCGACGTGGCGTTCGCTGACCAGCCCAGAACGCCGGTGCCGAGATTTGAGACTTGGAAGCTCTGCGGGCTTGGATTCAAATTTGAGGCCCCGAAGAAATTCAAACTCGTTGGTGCGACAGACATTACGGCTGTCTTCACCGCCAGTGTTACAGGAATTGAGATCGGAGAATTCGCTGCGCCTGGAGCGGACAGCATAATAGTTGCATTATATGTGCCTTGCTGCAATCCAGTGGAGTTGGCAGATACAGTGAGGACACCCGGAGTCAGTGTTGTGGAGGCCGACACGGTGAGCCAAGGAGCTCCGCCTGAAACCGAGAAAGCCCATGACGTGGAAGCACCACCTGCAGTGATGTTGCGAGTCTGAGGCGAGGGATTGGACCCAGGCAACGCAGCAAACGCGATGCTGGAAGGCGATGGCGCGTCCAAATGAACCTGCCCCTGAACCGCCGCAACGCGGATATTCGAATAAGAAATTGGTTGGTTGTCAGCATCCAAGCAAACAAAGCCACTCGCGTAACTACTGTCAGTGGCGCTCATTAGGAAATTGCCGTCCCATGAAACCGAAATCAAACTACCCTGGAAGGCCACTTTGAGATCGTGGGACACTCCCGTATTAAAGGTTAAGGAGCCCGTCACGAGCTGTGTCAAAGAAGGATCGTTGATATTCCACGCACCAATTCTATAAAGGATGATCTTGCCCAAGGCTGGGTACAACCACGCGACGTAACCCGCTCCGGTCGAAGGATTGACGCGCCCGCGCACCCCTCCCGGCCAGTCCGAAAGGTTAGACAACTGGATATTGGAATCCAAGGTGTAGTCGGTCCAAGCGCTGTTTCCCGCACAAGACTGACTCAGACCGATTCCAGCGTAGGAATAAACTCCGTTCGAGACACTCCAACCGTTCGCATTGCCCATCGGAGAGATGATCCAACCGTTGCCAGAATCGCTGAAGTTCTCGTTCATGTCCTGAGACAGGACTTCCAAACTCACAGGGATTGATTGAGGAGAGTTCGCGATGCCGCTTGCCGTAACGATAACGTGGCCATTGTAGACCCCCGTGGAAAGCCCAGTGGCATTTACGCTTACTGTAATGCTCCCGGGAGTGGAACCAGAGGCGGGTGAAGCGGAAAGCCAAGATGCGTCAGTTGAAGCTCCATAGGAAAAGCTCCCGGATCCTCCATTGGCAACAGCCATGGATTGTGTCGGCGGAGGAGTTTGTCCGATCGTCGACACAAAACTCATGCTTGAGGGGGTGATCACGAGGGAGGGTGGCGGAACGACCACTGTCAGACTCACGTTGATCACCTGCGGCGAGTTGGTTGCACCCAAGGAATTCAGCGTTATGGTGCCGTTATATGTTCCGCCACCAAGCGAGAATGAACTCACCGAAACCTGGAGACTGGCAGGAGTTATGCCGCGAACGGGCGAAACTGTCAGCCACGATGCGTTACTCAGAGCGGTCCAGGCGAGCGAGCCACCTCCACCCGCCGTGAGCTGCATGGTTTGCGCTGCGGGGCTTGGTCCGCCGTAGCTGGCGGAGTAGGTCAACGTTGTGGTGGATGAAGAGAGCGTTCCGGTATTGGCGTTCGGGCCTGTCACCATGACGTTGCCAAAGGAAATGATCTGATTAAAGCCTTCGAGAGCGACTAGACCGTTAGCGTAGGTGGTATCGGTCGCCGTTATGACCGTCCTGCCGTCATAAAGCGCCGTAATCTGGCCACCCTTGAAAGTCAGACTGACGATGTGGAAGTTGCTGGTGTCAAACGCCGCGGATCCAGATCCAATCTGAACGAGCGGCTGGTTAATGTCCCAAGCGGAGGCGCGATAAAGGATGAACTCTCCCAAGCCCGGGTATAACCACAGCACGTATCCCGCACCGGTGGCGGGATTCACTCTTCCCCGAATTCCTCCTGGATAATTGTTCATGCTGGATAGTTTGATTGGCACTGCAAGGGCGTAGTCCGTCCATTCCGAATTTCCCCCATAAATTTGGCTATTACTGCTCCCGTCAAATTGTGCAGTATATTGCGACAATTGATTTGCGACTGACCAACCGTTTCCCAAGCCCAGCGGCGAGACCACCCAGCCTTGCAAACCTTGGGTGCCAAAGTTTGTGGACAGCAGAACATTTGTAACAGTCAGGTTGACAGATATGACTTGCGTTGGATTATTGCCGGAGGAGGCATTGAGCGTGATCGTTCCTGTGTAGCTGCCTGCACTAAGATTTGATGAATTGACAGAGACACCGAGATTATAAGGCGTGGATCCGGAGCTCGCCGACAGCGTCAGCCAGGACGCGGTTGTGGTGGCCGTCCAACTAATGGTTCCGCTGCCCTCGTTGAACACAGAAATTGACTGGCTTGTGGGATTGATCCCCACCTGTGCCAGGAAATTGAGGCTGGATGGATTTACAAGGAGCGCTGGGGGAGAGCCAGGCATGGTCGTCGAGGGAAGATAAACGACATCTACCCAATAGTTCGTTGCGTTGAAACTGGAGGTTGGAAAAACGCTGATGGAACTGTAACGATAAATTCCATCGGGCCCATCTACGCCGTTTTGCAATAGATGGATGGGAGGAGCGTCCACTCCGGATGTTGCGAAAAAATCCGCGCTGGCGGAGTAGTGACCCGCCGGCGCAAAGTAAGAAGCAACGTAGTCAGTATTCGCGGCTACGGGAATCGGACTACTGAAGTTAACCTGCTGCCAACCCGAAGCAGACTCACTGGTAAAAGTCGCACTGCCGAGCAGTGTACCCGCGATGCTCCACAAGTTGCCGATGTGGGTTCCCGTATTCGCTGCGCTCTTATAGAAGCGGATTCCCGTAATGTAGCCATTGAAGTCGGCACGGAACTTGACGCCCAATTCGACGGAATTTGTGTCTCCACTGTCTGCCTGTGAGGGAGTGACCGAAGAACTCCAACTGCTGCAGGGACAATCGGGTGCGGCGGAGGTAACCGAGATTCCTGGGGTAGGTGCTTCCAGGTTGCCGCTGTCATCAACTGCACGGCTCTTGATCGTCACCGTGGCGACCTGCGTGGGAGTCCATGTGTAGCTCCAACTTGTACGTCCGCTTGCAGGATGCCAAGTAGTGCCGCCGTCGACAGACACCTCGACGCCTGCAACGACGCCGCCACCACTGTCACTTGCGGTACCTGTAATTGTCGTTGGAGTGTTCGTGCTGACCTTTGAACCTGCAGCAGGTGACGCGATCGAAGAAATAGGTGGCGTTGTGTCCGTAGAAGCCGTTGCCGGGATCAAGCCGCCTTGCAGCGTGGCTGGCTGGACGCCCATGTCGGCGAAGAGATTCACCGTCGCTTGTTGCATGTTGGGGTCCGGTGGCGGATTAGAGAATCCGAATGAATTATCGTGATCGCTATCGAGGCCCCAGGACCACTGGACTGTCCCGGCACCGAACACAAGAGCACCACTGGAGGCGCGATACATCATCAGATGATGCGTGGCGGTTCCTGCGCCGTAAGTGGCGCCGTAGTCAAGCAGATAATCAGTAGTCAAGGATTGCGTCGTGGTAGACAGACGAAACGCCCCTGCGGGCCGCGATCCATTGTCACTGTCGACGTCCCATTCATAAGCAAGTGTGCCAGGAGGAAGCGTGTACGTCCCGCCTGGAGAGAGAGAAGCCACGGCCGTGTTCCGCCAGAACCGCATCTTTCCATCCGCCGAAGGAACCAAAATGGAGAGACTCCCGTTGTTATCAGATCCAGGACCATTCGCTTCAAAGAGCGTGCCCGTAAGGGAGTTTTCGGGTCGGCCACCATCTGCGGGCGGGCTGAAGCTCGGGTCACGCCATGTGCCGGTCCAGGTCGGCGGATCCGCGGGATCGATCTTTGCGAACGCCAGCGTTTCCTTGTAGCAGACCAATGTCCGGTAAGGCGTATTCGTGCCGTCGATGCTGTTTTCCAAGCGCGTCTTCCAGAAGACTTCATTCCCGCTGAAAAAAGCCATGTTGACGCCGGCATTTCGGGCGGCCTCAACCTGTGCCCGATGGGGTCCTGACCAATATTCATCGTGTCCGGTGGTCATGTAGATTTTGTGATTTAAGATCAAATTGCCGTTGCGAGCGGCGTCGATTCCAGTGAAGTAGGACACATCGTAGCCGTTCGCCTCCAACCACCGAACCATGGGATATTCGGCGCCAAAAACCCAAGTAGCGGACTCATTAGAAAATCCTCGTGTCAGGAATGGGCGGTTATAGCTCACCTTGTTCGCACGGTTGGGCAAGTCGAAGGCTCCGTTATCGCCGTACAAACTAAATCCGCCCGGCCCATAATTGTTGTAAGCCTGCCAAGTCTCGTCAGCCGTTTGGAACAAAATATTTGAATGACTGGAATCGTTTCTAACGATGAAAACGATATGGCTGTCTCCACCTGTGTCGGTTCTGACTAAATGGGCAAAGTAGATGCCGGAAGTTGCATTGGAAGGGACTTGCCAGGAGGCAGAAACGGCCCAGTTGCCGCAATCGACCAAGTGAGTCGTCGAATCTGATAGGCAAGACGGTTGTGCTTGGGGAAGGCGAACCGAGGGGGTTATTGATGCAACTTTTCTAGCCCCCATCCCTCCGTAATATCCCATCCGGTAGATGTCGATCGTATAAGCTGCGGCGTTTGTGTTGATTTTAAAGAATATGGTGCTGCCTTGGTTGACACTGATATCCGTCCCGAATCCCTGGATCGTCAGATCGCCAGCCCCGGTGACGTCCCATTGAGTGGACGGGTTCCCCGGCTTCGAGTTCTCGCAGACGGTGTCATTAGCTATCGGGGGATTACAGCCGAAGGTTTGAGCATTAGCCGTACTTGCGAAAAGACAACAAACCGTGACCAGCAGAAAGCACATGAGCGTCCTGAAGGTGCAATTACCGGTTCTGGAAACAAGTGGTATACCCGGCAGAAGACTGACGGCCTGTGACCTGTCTTCAAAACCCAGCCGCAACAACGGCGATTCTGGTTGCTGAATCTTCATCAACTCCTCCGAGACCATCTTCCAAACAGCCAGGGGATCGGGTTTCGTCCACTGAACGAAAAGAACCGTTTCATCAATCAGCCGGGCTCGGGACACAGTCCTAGTAGATTGCCCAAGTAGTGTACGAGCATTTCCTGGACCATTACTGGGCTCGACGTTGGCTACTAACTCTTTTGTTTTAAATAATGTAGAGGCACTGTGAAAATCTTGGAGCGCTTAATCGGTGAATCCCGGCAAAAGGTTTCATATTGCTGGAACAATGTTGCAAAGCTTGTGTTCTCAGGCTGCCAACTGTAAAGATGCAAGCACTCTGGGCAGGAAAGAATGACCACCCAATTGTGATGCTGGTGAAACAAAATCCTCGTTCTGCTCTTCGTCGTGGACCAATCCGGCCAACAACCTGGCAGTTGGGCGATCTCCTCGGAAGTCCCTGCAAAAACTCTTCGGGAATGGCGTTTCTACAGGAGGTCATGGCGCACCTGAATTGCAGCGCCTCCTCGGCATAATGTCAACATCAGGAAATGCGCCAGCGGGATTCTCGCTAGAACCCTTCATCCATAAGATATCCGGGCAATCTGGATAAAAGATTCGGTTCGATGTCTGACATCCAATCGGAGTTGGGGGTATACTTGCAAAAAGACTTACAAAGTGGTGAGGACGGATTTCACCGTGCCTGGATGGTGTCTTGATCGCAATCAAGCAGACGTTCATTTGTTCATGGTGCCAAACCTAGTGGGTTTCTTTCCTACCCCTGCGGCTCCGTCGACCTGGTTCCCATCCTCTCCTCATGGTATCCGCGAGGCACTCAAATGGTTGTTGACCAGGCCCAAACCGCAACCGGGATCCTCACAGGCGCAGTGTTGTCGAGGCTTCAACGTTCATTGCGCGGGGAAGCTCAGAGCTTTGGTTGCGGCATCGCTACACGTCGAGAAGCAGTTGGCAGTGCAAGAACCGGTCTAACTTCCTGTCCATTCAGGATATACGCTGCCGAGCTCCAACAGGCACCAACAGGAGAGGCTGATCTCATAGCATGAATCCAAAAGTTAGCTTCATCGTCCCTTGCTACATGCTCGCTCACCTCCTGAGCGAGTGCGTCCATTCGATCCTTGCACAATCGTACCAAGACTATGAAATTCTGATCATGGACGATTGCTCGCCCGATAATAGTCCCGAAGTAGCGCGGTCGCTCGCGGAGCGAGACACCCGGGTGAGTCACATTAGGAACGAGCCGAATCTGGGCCACCTCGCAAATTACAACAAGGCGATTAATTTGGCGCGCGGGGAGTACATCTGGTTGATTTCTGCCGACGACTACTTGCGAAAATCTTACGTGCTGCAACGGTTCGTCGATCTTATGGATGCGCACCCCAACATTGGATACGTCTTCTGCCCTACGATGCGCATCGAAAACGGGAAAGAGACGGGCTTGATGCTATTCACCGCGCCAGAAGCTCATGACACCATATTTAAGGGACATGACTTCCTGCAGCGCTTCCTTCTCGAAGCCGATTGCGTGCCTGCTCCTGCCGCGATGGCGCGCAAAAAGTGCTATACGGAGCTGAGCCTTTTTCCACTTGATCTACCTTATTCAGGAGACTGGTACTTGTGGAGCCTGTTCGCTCTCTATTCTGATGTTGGGTATTTTGCAGAACCGATGGTCTACCGGCGATTTCACGCCGATAACATCAGCAAGTTTTTTTACAAGGAAGCGGCTGCCGTGTTTTTTGCGAATAATCTTGCGGTTCCCACACGGATCCGAGAGAGAGCCGAGCGAGAGGGATGCATTGACATTGTAAAAAGTTGCCGGCTAGCGTTCGTGATCGAATATCTGCGTCAAATGAAACCTCCGAGGCCGGGGGACCCGATCCAAACGCAGCTTACCTTGGAAGAATTCGAGCAATCGTTGCGAGGACGGGCCGGTGGTCCGAGAGAGGAAGCGGAAGTCCGAGCGCATGTCTTCTCGGGCATGGGCGATCACTACTATGAGGTTCATGATTTTGCGCGAAGCTTACTTTACTATCGACTCGCCCTGAACCAGGACCAGCTCCTGTTGAGAGTTCGACTGAAATACCTGTTTGGACGGATGGGAAGTACGGGTATGGTATTCAGAGAGAGTCTCTCCGCTCTAAGACGCTTGATACGGAGGATTCCATGGAGCAGGACGTGATGGGAATCGGAAAGCTGTCAGCCAGAGGGTATCAGGCGCTCGCTTAGTGATTTCTAAGCTATCAAGCCTCAAGGCATCGGTCGCCGTGTGAAAATTGTTGTTCGAGAGAGAGTTGGTATTTCTTCCTGTTGGTATACCGAGGGTTTGACTGACCCCTGCGATATCTGCTGTCCGTCACGGAAAAGGTGCCGGCGAATCCTTTTGACAATTGCAAATTCAAGATTTGGAGTCTCTGACCACCCGCAGCGTCCGGCCAGTGAGGTCGCTCGGGACGTTTTCACGAATGCTCGAAGTCGGAGCTCAGAATTCGATCACTGCGAGACACAAAATCGTTACTCATCAGCCGCATCTTCTTCCCGCCTCAAACTGAGGGAATATCGCACATGATGGCGTCGATTGCGTCTGCGCTGGGAAGCGAGCAGGTGTGTTGTCTCACGGGCGTCGCCAAGGATGAAAATAACGCAAGGCCCGCGTTCCTCCCTAGGGTATATCGCACTTGATGGCGTCGATTGCGTCTGCGCTGGGAAGCGAGCAGGTGTGTTGTCTCACGGGCGTCGCCAAGGATGAAAATAACGCAAGGCCCGCGTTCCTCCCTAGGGTCTATCGCATTCCCCAAGCGTTCTCCCGGGCAACAGCCATACAAGCTGTGGCTTGGGCGCGGTCATCGCCGAGATCATGGTTCGGGAGCGTCCGAGGATTGTCAAGCTAGCCAGCGCGGAAGAGGGCTATCTGGGCCTTTGGCTGGGGAGCTGGCTTCATCTTCCCTTTGTTGTTTATGCTCAGGTGGAACGAAGTATTGGCCGCTCTGAAATCAAAATGGCCCAAGCCACTTCTCGCGCTTCAAAAGGCCGATCGCGTATTGGCGAACAGTCATTTTACAGCTGATCTGCTCGCAGGCTGGAGTTGCTCGGGAGAGGTCTTGAGTGAGAATTTCGACTATCGCATTCAATACCTTTCAACACCGCAACACAGCTGCCACACTCACAGGGGCAGGAGCGGTCCAATTTAGTGGTTCTGAGGTGAAGGTCTGCGACAATCGGGACAAGACGCTATTCGCCTTCACGTGCGAGACTCGCTATCCGCACCAGGGCGCGACCAACGCAGCGGCTAAGGAGATCATCAAACGGCTGCTCCAATTACGCTCCGCACCTTCCAAGCCGAATGATCAAAAGAATTCTGAGCTTGGACTCCGGGGCGCGCCATTCCGCGTAGACCAGTCTTCTCTCAAGTCACTTTCGTCTGATCAGTTAGCACGTCGCTATAGAGTTTTCGGTAGTCGCGGAAGAACCGTTCTACGGAAAAGTAGTCCTCCACCCGCAGTTTCGCGTTCCGAATATAGCTCTGCCGCTTCGCTTGATTTGTAAGCGCTTCTCGCAGCGCGGCGCTCAGTGCAGTGGGCGAATCGGCTTCGACGAGCCAACCATCTACGTCGCGCAGCAAAATCTCCGGCACGCCGCCCACGTTGGTCGCGACCACAGGCACGCCCTGGGCCATCGCCTCCAAAATCACCAGGCCAAACGGCTCTCGCCGCGACGGCAGGCAGAACACCTTCGCTCCCGCAATCAGTTCCAGTGCCCTTGCGCGAGGTACATCTCCGCAAAAATGGACGCGCCCGGATAACTTCAGCTCCTCCACCAGTTTCTCCAGCTCCCGCCGAAACGGCCCCTCGCCAACCATCTCCACTCTCACGTCAGGAAATTCTTCCTTCATTTCGTGAAACGCCCGCAGAAGTACGTCCTGTGCCTTGTGCTCTCGCAAATGCGCGACGCACACAATGTAGTCCCCGGTCTCATGCTTCCGGCTGAATGTCTCCACCAACTCGATCCCATTCAGGATCGGCGTCGATTTTGGCCAAAGCGGCGAGCTTACCGATACGACTTGCCTCCGGAATCCGTCCGAGCAATAGACCACGCGGTCCAAGGAGTTGACGCGTTCCTCCAGGTATTTGACATTTCGGGGGCCCAGCTTTCCCAGCACGTCACTTCCATGTACGCTGACGACCAGCCGAAAGTCGAGCACGCGTCTCAGCAGGAAGAAATACAGCCACAGCCGGTCAAAATAGTGGACGTTTACGACTTCAATTTGTTCTTCTCGTAGGAGTCTCTTGAGTCTCAGAAGCGTCGGCAAAAGGTAGGCCAGAAATGCCACCCGGCTGCGCAGCGGATGCCGCTCGACTACGGGTTCTCTCATAGGGAGGCGGAGAAGGGGAATTCCGTCGACAATTTCCCGTTTCTCCGTGCCGCCGCTCTGAGGGATAAGAAAAACGGCCCGGTCGCCGGCTCGCATCAGCCTTTCGCCTAGCGTTTTCACAACAACCGTTACGCCCCCGGTAGCGCTGAAGTCGTAGGGAGTTGCTAGCAAGACATTCATCTGGTGCTTTGAGAAGGCTTCGGTTGTTCCCGGTGACGCCCGGCTGCCTCATCAATCGCAGGGCCTACGCGCCTCAGCCAAATTTCTCGCCAGTACGGGTAAATGCTTTGCGGGCAAAATTCGTGCCTCGCTGGATGCAAAGAATCACAAGGTCCAGCCCCAGTTCTGAGAAAGCCTCGACTCCAGACTCTTGCGGAAATCCCCTGAGTTGGCGGCATTGTCGATGCTTGGATCAAAGAGGTAGCGATTGCCATCTCAGATCGGAATCTCAATAATGTATCAAGCGCGTTGCCTTCTGCCAATCGCGTCCCGTCGGAATTCATGCGCGCACCGCGAACACGGTCTCAGGCCTGCCAATTTCGTCAAGAAGTACACTCAAAGGACAGAATTCAAAATCTTCGAGCAGGTTACGTAGCTTCTTCTCCAATCCACTCAAACCCAGAGTATGGCGCAGCCGCGCTGTCATGTTTCCCTTGAGCCGCGGTTGATCCGGATCGATCTCCCAAGGATGCACGTAGACGCAAATTGGTCTGTTTTCGTAAGCATTGAGATATTGAATGCCCCAACGCGTGTACCAGTAGGGAAGCAGGCGTAAATAAGCTCCACCACCAAGCGGCGAGCGCATCCCGGCAAGTTCTAGTGTCGGCATGGGGAATTCGACGATCGGCCCGGCGCCGGTGTCCACAACGAAGGGCGCACGGGAAATCTGAGGCATGCCATAGTTGGGATGCCGCACAGGAAAGACACTCGAGTCGTAGGTGAAGCCGAGCCCCGCCAAGATTTCGAAGGCCCAAATAGACTTCTCCGTAATGGAGAAGCTGGGGGCACGATATCCAAGAACTGCGCTCCCGCTGACGTCCTCAAGAAGCTTCTTGGCGCGTCGGGTGTCCTCACGGAATTCTTCTGGCGACATCTCGTAAAGAGTGCGGTGGCGAAGACTATGACAGGCGACCTCGTGACCTTGCTCAGCGAGGCGGCGAATTAATCGCGGGTGCTGCTCAGCAACACAGCCGAGCGTGAAAAATGTTGCTTTGCACCCTACTTCATCAAACCACTGCAGAAGCAGATCGGTGTTGCGTTCGACCCGGTCCTGTTGCGAACTCCACTGATCCTCCGTGATGCTCTGCCGGAACGCACTCACGTGGTAGTAGTCTTCGAGATCGACAGTAAGGGCGTTTCTCATGATCTTGGTTCGTTTTACCTCGAGTGCAGGGAGCAAGTTCGCTTCCATTGTTCCCTATCGAAGAAGCGGACGACTCCATAAGTTATTATAATAAAAGCGCTTACATTTCGATAGTCCCGTAGGGAACGTCGGACCGTAATTCCAGGCGGTGGCTCTCCATTTTGTGGAAGAATCTTCTCCTTGGCGCGAGAAGTTCTGACGGGGCCGAATTCGATCTGTCTTAAGGATAAGCACGTTGAGAATACTAACGTTCGCCAGTCTGTTTCCAAATTCCGGAGACCCTACACACGGAATTTTCGTCTACCAGCGTGTTGCCCATTTAGGACGCAGGAGGGGAAACGAATCTCAGGTCATTGCGCCCCTTCCATATTTCCCGCATTGGCTGAAGATCAAACGGTGGCAAACTAACATCGAGGTTCCTGCGCAGGAAGAAATAGGCGGATTGACTGTCCATCACCCTCGTTATTTTCTCCTGCCCAGAGTCTCGATGCCTTGGCAAGCCTTCTCAATGTTTCTGAGATGCCTCCCAACCGTAATGGCAATTCACCGTCGGTGGAGGATCGATTGCCTCGATGCGCACTACGTCTATCCCGATGGACTGGCGGCGGTCTTGTTGGGAAAGTACCTCAGTGTGCCCGTGATGGTATCTGCGCGCGGGACTGACATCAACTTGTTTCCGACGTTCCAGCTAATTCGCCCTATGATTTGTTGGACGCTGACGCATGGGGCTGGCTTAATTGCTGTCTCAGCAGCTTTGAAGGACGAAATGGTCGGACTTGGCGCGGACTGCGACAAGATTCACGTCGTCCCGAACGGTGTTGACGCTGCGCGTTTTCAACCTGTGCCATCTGCGGACGCGCGTCGGAGCCTCGGTCTCCCGGCGGACGGACCGCTCATTGTAGCGGTTGGTACCCTTATACCTTCAAAGGGCCACGAATTGGCAATTCGCGCAGTCGCTCAGATCAGGAGGCACCACAGGCGACTGCAGCTCTATATACTCGGAGAGGGCCAGCAGCGGACTTTTTTGGAGGGTCTCGTGCGTGAATGCGGGCTTAGTGACACGGTGCATCTGATGGGAAAGCGGCCAAACGCCGAGTTGCAGCTTTGGTTTAGCGCCGCGACGGTGAGCTGCCTGATTAGCGCAAGGGAGGGCTGGCCCAACGTGGTCATTGAATCACTGGCCTGCGGTACCCCAGTTGTGGCCACACGTGTGGGAGGGATTCCGGAAATTCTTCACTCCGAAGAGGTTGGCCTCCTGGTGGACCAAAAAATCGATTCGGTAGCGGAAGGTCTCACGCACGCACTAACCAAGACCTGGGATCGAAAGGCGATTTCGGTGCGAGCGCGTTCACGGACGTGGGACGAAGTGGCTGCTGAACTCGAGGAGATTTTCAAAGCTCAACTCGAAAGCCGTGCTACCAGCAACACCAAATCGGCCGCACGGGATATGCACAGATTCTTTTCACTTTAGTAGCAGCTTCGCGAGGACCCCTCAGCGAGATTCTCTACTGTGCAAGCATCCAAATGAGGGAGAAGGGTAGGGAGGGCACTCACCTTGTTGCCCACAACTGAATTGGCCTTGAAAAGCCACATTAGGGCCGGCCTGGAAGACGTCTACCAATAGTGGGAAAAATCTTCCCGAAAATCAACAGCTTGACCAAAATGCCCGTTTCTCAGTTCCGCAACTCATTGCATATAGTTGATAATAGGTAACTTATCTGGAAGAATCCAAGTCAGGAGCAATAATACGGCAAGTTAAGTGCAATCTCGCACGGCGAAATCGAAAGATAGAAAGGCCTGCCTGCTAATCTTATGAAATCAATTAGCGTATTTGGTTTGGGGTACGTCGGAGCCGTAACAGCAGTCTGCTTTGCGCACAAGGGGAATCGCGTAGTAGGAGTAGACCTTAATCCAATGAAGGTGAACTCGCTTGAGAACGGACGAGCCCCAATCGTGGAGGACAAGGTCGAGCAAATGGCGACCGAGGCCCATCAGTCTGGTCGGCTGAATGCGACATCGGATGCCAATGCGGCTGTGAACGCGACGGATGTCTCGTTTATCTGCGTCGGTACACCTAGTCAACGGAACGGCAAGCTTGACTTGAACGGCGTGGATAGGGTCTGCAAGGACATTGGCAGAGCCCTGAAGCAGAAGAAAACTTTTCACTGGATCGTGCTGCGTAGTACGGTTCTGCCCGGCACGACGGAATCGGTCGTCATCCCGGCTCTCGAGGCTGGCAGCGGGAAGCGTGAGGGCAAAGACTTTGCGGTCTGTTTCCACCCGGAGTTCCTGCGTGAAGGCACCGCCGTGGCGGACTTCTTTGAACCGCCGTTCACGATTTTCGGGACAAGAGACGAGGCGCAAGCCGAATCGCTTCGGGACCTCTACACGTGGAGCAGCAGCCGATTCTTCATTACCACGCCGAAGTCCGCAGAGATGGTGAAATACGCCTGCAACGCATTTCACGCGCTTAAAGTTGGCTTCGCCAACGAAATTGGAACGATTTGCAAAGAACTGAAACTAGATACGGAGATCGTGGCGAAGATCTATGTTACGGATACCCGTTTGAACATTTCTCCGGCTTATCTGAAGCCTGGGTTCGCATTCGGAGGTTCTTGTCTTCCCAAAGACCTGCGCGCACTTACGTATCGTGCAAAGGAACTGGATCTCAAGCTCCCACTTCTTGAATCGCTCATACCGAGCAATCAGGAGCACATCGAGCGTGCTGTCGCATCAGTCCTACATTTTAGGAAGCGCAAAGTTGGGATGCTGGGGTTGAGCTTCAAGCCGAGTACTGATGACCTGCGTGAAAGTCCGCTCGTGCATCTGGCAAAACGACTGCTGGGCGAGGGATGCGAACTGCAAATTTGGGATGAGAGCGTCGCGCTCGGCCGTTTAATCGGGTCCAACCGCCAATTCATTGAAGATGAGATCCCCCATATTGGTTCTCTCCTCTGCGAGGATGCCTCCGCCGTTATCAGATCGTCTGAGATCATCGTTTTGGGAACAAAAGCCCTGGACAAGAAGGCGCTCAGCGCGCAACTCAGCGCGGAACAGGGCCTCATCGACCTCGTAAACATTGAAAAGGAGAATAGGTGCAGCGACCGGCTTGGGTATGAGGGCATCTGCTGGTAGGGCGCGCCGTCAATGAAGATCATTTGGGTAAAGTCCGGTGGCTTGCTTCCGCTGAACCATGGCGGGCGCATCCGAAGCTATCACTTGGCGAAAGAACTCGCCTCTCACCACGACGTCAGCCTATTCACTTTTGCTTCGGAAGAGGAAGACCCGATACCTGCTCATAACCCGCTCAAAGGGATTTTCCAAAATGTAATCTGCCTTCCGATTAAGATTCCCGAGGCGCGCAGCTTGCGAGAGTTTCTCTACTATGCTCGCAATCTGATTTCGAGCCGCCCTTACTCTGCGAGCAAGTACTGTCAGCCGTGGATAGGGAGGGAGCTGAGAGCCCTCCTAACACAGGAGAGTTACGACCTGCTGCTTTGTGATTTTTTGCTGACCGCGGCAGTTGTACCTTGGGATTGGCCGCACCCTAAAATACTCTTTACGCATAATATAGAGGCGGTCATCTGGGAACGGCATTACCGGGTTAGCAAGAACCCGCTATGGAAGGCCGTGAGCTATCGGGAATACCGGATGCTGGAACGAATGGAGCGTGAGCACGTTTCACGGGCGGACCATGTACTTGCCGTGTCGCAGAATGATCGCGATTTCTTCTTGCGGTATACCAACAAGGACAGGTTGAGCGTGATTCCGACGGGCGTGGACACTGAATATTTCCGTCCCGATACCGGCAAAGAAGATCCCAATTCGATCGTTTTTACCGGGTCCATGGACTGGCTTGCCAACGAAGACGGCATCGTCTTTTTCATTGAGAAGGTTCTGCCTCTCGTAAGGCACGGGTTTCCCGGCGTGAAACTACTTGTCGTGGGACGCCGACCTTCGGAGCGCCTAAAGAGAATCGGCGCGAGCGAACGAGGCGTGGAGGTCACGGGAACGGTAGAGGATATTCGCCCATATCTGGCGCGCGGTTGTGTCTATGTAGTGCCGCTCCTGGTGGGCGGCGGAACACGCATCAAGATATTTGAAGCAATGGCGGCTGGGAAAGCTGTGGTCTCCACAACCATCGGAGCGGAAGGCCTGCCGATCGAACCAGGGGAGAATATTTTGCTGTCGGACGATCCGGAATCCCTAGCGAAACACATCGTGGAATTGCTAACTGATCCTGCGCGACGACAACGGATAGGAGCTTCGGCTCGCAGGCTGGTCGCCGAGAGCTATAGTTGGAACGCCGTGGGCAAGACCATGGCTAGTGTTCTCGAAGCAGCTGCGGCAGGATTCCAACAAGCTGTGCGCGAAAAGAAAACTACGTAGAACTTTGCACCCCCGCGCGGCATCCCGTCGCTATTGCGATGCTCGAAGTCTAGACATATCCAGGGGCCTAGGGCTTCTGGGGGGCAGCGGACCTCATCGGGCCGTCTCCGGCCTTCAATTCCCCGATTGCAACCTTCAGCGATCCATCCTCGGGGTCGGTATAGCTAATGAAGATAGAATTGTGACTATCGATGGCGATCGAACAATACTTATAGCCATGAAAGCCAGGCCGAGCGAGGATATCAATATGCCACTTCTGACCATCCCAATAGGCATGCTTCAGTACTCCACCGGCGTCGTAAGCGATGTGCGGACGATCCTGGGCATCGATTGCAAGAGAAGTGCGATAACCGACCCAACTACCGATAGGATGAAATGAATCCACAACTTCAACCTTCCACGAGTCTCCCACAGGTTGAGCGAATTTTACATTTTCCCCGTCCTCGTAGCTGATGCGCGGTTTTCCGTCCTTACCGAGGGCTAGAGAGTTGCCCATTCCAACGTCATAAACATTGTTGGTACGTCCACGGAAATCGACAGTTACAATCTTCCAATCATGTCCTTCCTTGTACGCGTATTTCAGCAGGCCCTTCACATAGGCGTCAAAACTCAGGATCGGATTTCCGTGAGAATCGAGGGTCATAGACTCCCATTTTCCAGTTTGGATATCGAAATCCAGCGTTCGGATGATCCACACGTCGTCCTGGAGTTCAGCAAACTTGATGTGAGTATAGGGGGTATTGTCCGGATTTTTCTCGCGATACCAGGAGATATGTGGAGTGCCATCGGGACTAATGGCTATCGCACAGGAGTAATAAATCAGGGCGTTGTCCGTGGCGATGGTCTGCGTTTTCCAATTGAAGCCATTCCAGTTCGCATACCGGAGCACGCGAACGGTGTAGCATATATGCGGATGTCCCTGGGAATCGAGGGCCAAACTCGTATAAGTGTTGCCGCCGTCGATGGACATTGTAAACCATTTCGATTCAGCACCGGCCGGGCGGAAGGCGTACTTGATGTCCTGACCGTCAGAGTAGCTTAGATGCAGGTTTCCATCCTTGTCCGAGGCGATAGACGTGAACTTACCCGCCTGGTCCACAATTTCTGTGTGCCAATTCCATATTTGTGCGGATAACGAAATGGGTAACAGAGACACTGTCAAAACACAAACCCCAGCGGCCACCGCCAGCGACCCGAGGCGGAATTTCAAATTGATGATTGGAGTGGCTGACATCAAGTCCTCCGTGGGGTTCTCGACGCCACGATTCTATGCATTCGCACGTCAGTGGTGGGCGCGATCAACGAACCGTGGCTTCCGTTAGATTTACCTGAACCGCCTCCGATGCACTGCTGACGGCAAACTGAGCGAGTTCTCTCTGACAGATCACTTTTGCCACTATGATGGTGGCCACCAGGGTATAGAACATATCGAAATAGGCGCGAGGAAGAAATGCTCCGCTTATCGTGTACGCCAACAAGCTGGCTCTGAGCATATAGGAGTACGGGCCGACCCATCTCAATGAAGGCACCTGTTTCGCCTGGCGAGACAATCGCCGCAGGGAGAGCCAACAGCTTCCGAGAAGGCCGAGGAACAGCGCCAAGCCGACGTAGCCCTGCTCTCCGAGAGTCTGAAAATAGATGCTGTGGGGACCTGCGAAAAACAATCCTGGCGTGTAACGCTCGAATAGGTCAGGGGTAAACGTTTCGAAGCCCCCTCCTGTTATGGGGTAGTGCTGGGTCAGCACGATGGCAAATTCCCACGCGTTCAAACGCCCCTCGGCGGAACGGTCGATGTTGCCATGATAAAAGCCATTCATGCGTTGCATCCATTGTTCTGGCGCATAGGAAAAGACCAGAACGGCGCAAAGCAAGACGAACGCCGCCGTCAGGATTTTGTGCCGCGAGGTCAGGGCCACAGCAGAGAGAACGATGACGAGCCCGAGCAAACCACCTCGCGAGTAGCTCAACAAAACTGAGAAAATGCCGCAGACAAATGCGATGCGGAGCAGGATCTTCAACCACTGGCGCTTCTCTTCTGCCGCCAGAAAGAAAAGAATCGGCAGCATCATGTTAGTGGCAAGTGCAAGGTCATTGTTATCTGTGAGAAAGGAATCTGGCGGCCCCCAAACGCGAGCCTCACCGCCAGTGCGCGCGCCGAACAGCGCGCCCTTGATAGCGAGTACGCCGATGCTGAGCCCAAGCACGAGATAAAGATTGCGCAAGCGCTCGCGTGAACTGACCAATACGATGGTCAGAAGCGTCATCAACAAGACTTTGCTTACGCGTAGCAATTCAGCCAAGCCAATACCTATGTGCTGGGAAAAAAGCGGCACGGTCGAGGCATAAAAGATGGTAATTGCAAACCAAATCCAAAGAAGCAACAGCAGAACTGTTTCCCGTGTCACTACATTGCGATTCATTTTCTTGTTGAACAGCATGCCCGCCATGGTGGGCAGAGCAACGACATAGGCAACCGGGAAATTGTAAGCAATGCCATACGCAAAACGATGGGGATTGAACACTGCGACCCAATTCCACATCAGGATCCCGAAGTATGGGTTGATGAAGCAAAGCGGCATCGAGCCGAAAATGACGCCGAGAATAATAACGTCACGCATTAATTTACCTCGGCTTCAAAATTGCCGGTTCTTCGTGCAGACCATTTGCATTTTCCGAAAGCGGAACAGAGGGACCCGAAGACTCGCTGACCCGGAAGAATTCTCGATGGAGCTGCAGTCCAAACTTCGCGACGGTCCGCTCGTCCCCAAGTCGGAGCCGTCTTAGGCTGTACATGTCCGCCCCCGGCGTGTTGATCCCCCAAACCGTTGTGACCGCAGAGCGATATCCGCAGCGAGCAACTGCTGCCTGCGCAATTGGGCCGCAGTCTTCCGCTTTTCCAAACGGAAACGCAAAATCGAGCACCGGTTCTCCAAGCCTGGTTTCCAACATGCTTTTTGACTCGCCGAGCTCCTTTTCTATGTCTGCGATATCAAGCTGGCTCAGAACAGGGTGGGAAAGAGTATGCGATCCAAAGAAGATGCCAGCGGACCGCATCTCGCGGACTTGTGCCCAGGAGAGCATGCGGTGGGTGAGCTTATCGAGAGGCAGGCTCAATTGCTGCTCGAGTGCAGCGCAGCAATGCCTTTGCTCTGGGACGGCAGTGCGGCGAAGAATGGACACAATCTGTGCACCGATTTCGACACGTTGCTGAGGCGAGCCAAGCAGGAAACGGAGCCCGCCCTTGATCGGGACCTCGATGGCTGGCCCGGGGGCGACTTGCAAGGCGAGAAAGATTCGATCGTACCAGGCAACTTCACCCGTCTCGATACAGCCAGCCGTCAGGTATACAGTCGCAGGGATCTCGTATTTGCGCAGGACCGGCAGAGCGTGCGTAAAAAGATCGCTGTAGCCATCATCGAAGGTGACGGCAACCCCCCGGCCGCAGCCGGCCGGATTCCTCAACTCATCGCAAAGCTGCCGGAGTGAGAGGACGTGGAAATTCTCGCGAAGAAACTGCATCTGCATCTCAAATTGTCTTGTGGGCATGGTTGAGTAGTAGGGGATGCCTTCGGTACCAACGCGGTGATAGCAAAGGATTGCATACTTGGAGTGCGAGACGCGGCGTAGGGCAGGCAGAAGCTTCCCGGCCTTCAAGCGAAGCTCATATTTTTGGGACACATGACCGACGTATTTGAGCACGCCTGTACGATGCGCGGTTTGCGCAACGATCTCGCGCCAACCCCAACCACTTGCAGCCAAGCCCGCGGCAGAGCCACACTCGAACTCGTCGTCCGGTTTGAAGACGGCATCCCCGGAAGCTTGATCATGACGGAATACTAGGGACAAGACTTACCTCTTTCTCCAAATGTTGGCGGTGCCAAAGCTCCAATGCAACCAGATACCAAACGATTTCTCCGTAGTAGGCCAGGTCTCCCTCACGGTGAGCTTTCGCCAGGCGATCAAAAAACGCTGGCCGAAAATAGCCGCGTTGACGCGTCCGGGCATCCCCGAGTGTGTCTTGGATCAGCGATTCCAGCCGGGGACTCTGCAAGAGCCACACGGCCAATGGGACGCCAAACCCGTGCTTCTTCTTGTATAGCACCTTGTGGGGAAGGATCTCGCGCATGGCTTGCTTAAAGATGTATCTTTTCTGAAACCCCTTCAACTTGAGATCAGTGGGGATCTGACCAGAGAGTTCTACCAAGTCGTGGTCCATAAGGGGATAACGCACTTGCACTCCAGACAATTCGGCAGTACCGCTGACCTTGCGAACATCGTTGTCAGCTAGAATCAATTTCAAATCCAAGTAGAGAAGGCGGTTGAGCTCGCTGGTTGCACGCGCTCCATTGAAGTGCCGTTCTACCAGATCAAGCCAATGAGCTGGAGGTACTTGGGCAAGAAAATCCGGTTCGAGCACTTCCTCCGGATCCAAAGTGAGAAACAGTCCATAGGAGAAGATTCGGCGAGGGTTCGGGATCGATGCGCGGCGGATGTACTTCCGCGGCAAGCTCAGCAGACCGTCTCCACCCGGCAAGAGCTTCGCAACTGGCTCAAGAAAGCCTCGGCGAAGCCATGCCGGGACCTTTTGATAGAGCGCGAAACGCTTGTCGCTGGCGTAGCGTTCGTTGCCTCCGAAAAGCTCGTCCCCGCCATCTCCCGCAAGCAATGTAGTGACCCCACTCTCCCTGGCCATCTGTGCGCAGAAATACGAACCGATGGCTGAAGAATTGGCAAAAGGCTCGTCATAATAACGCGCAATCAAAGAAATGGAATCCGCAGCATCAGATGAATTTAAGAATCTTTCATGGTGACGCGTCTGGAACTTCTTCCCAGTGGTTCGGGCAAAATCGATTTCGTTATAGCGGCCTTCCGCGAACGCAATGCTAAAGGTGTTGGGTGCTGCAAACCGTTCCGACAGAAACGCGACCACGCTGCTGCTGTCCGTGCCGCCGCTCAGGAATGCTCCGGTCGATTCACTCTCACAGCCTTCGAGGTGCAGATGCACGGCGTTACGGATTCCCTCCCGTACGCGCTCTGACCAATGGGTTTCGTCCCGGTGACCGCTTTCCTCGTAGACGACGTCCCAATATTGCCGTTGCTTCGCTTGGCCATTTTCGAAAACGAGCGTGCGACCGGGTGAAATGCGTTCGATGCCCCGGTAGGCGCTGAGTGGAGCCGGTACCACGCTGAATAATAAATACTGTAGAACTGCATCATAATTAGCCTCAGACGGGCGAGTTTGGCCGGCACGCACAGCGCTGGCGCGAGAAGCAAACAGTAGCTGGCCGTCTTCCTGCGTCCAATAAATTGTTTTCAAGCCCATACGATCTGACACGAGGATCAACCGCCGGTTCTTATCGTCCCAAAGCGCCATTGCAAATGCGCCGCGCAAATCCTCGACGAAATCCAGACCACGCCGGAGATACAGCCAGATCACTTGCTCTGCAACTGACATTTGAGCTGGAATCAAACCCTCGCTCACCAGCCGTTTCGCGGTGACTTGCAAACCGACCAAATCAGAGTCGATGGCGATCCGAACGTGAGCGAATTCTCCGATTTGTTGTCCCTTCCATCGGGGCACGACGCCAAGGGCGGCCGAGGATCCGCAAAGAGCCAGGGAAGCCGACTCATCAGAGATGATTAGGGCCGCAAGCATCGGCTCCAACTGTGGCTTGCTGATTTCTATCCCGGGATGGCAAATTCCACAGATTCCGCTCACGGTAAGCTTCTATACCTCAAACATCTGGCGCCACTTCCGATACATCAGTACGGCCCACAAATGAGAAGAACGGTCATAGGTGGTGCGTTGATGTTGATCCCAAATTCGCTTCAGGAAGCCGCGATCAAGAATCCCGTCATCCGTTCCAAACAGTGTCTCCTGGGTGAGCTCGCGCAGTTCTTTGCGAAACCAGCGATTCAGCGGAACCGCAAAACCCTGCTTTCGACGCTTGAGAACTTCCGACGGAACTTGGCTTGCAATGGCTTTCTTGAAAATGTACTTGCCTGTCTTGCCGTGAAGCTTAAGGGACGACGGAACTGTGGCGGCCCGCTCCATTAGTTTGTGATCTAGAAGCGGCGCCCTCACCTCGAGAGATACGGCCATACTCGCGCGGTCTACTTTTGCCAGGATGTCATCGGGGAGATAGGTTTTTATGTCTACGTATTGGATTCGAGAGAGCTGATCCTCTGTGCCCGCGCGGTTGTAATAGTGCTCTAGCACACCTATGGAATTGTAGTCGTTCAAGTTGTTCTGAAAATCAGGGGTGAACAGTTTTTGTTTGTCCGCGGGACGGAAGATCGAGATCGAATTAAAGTAACCAGCCAGCGGAGAACGCGAGAGGCTCTCCAGCGTTGCTTTGGCGCGGAACACGCGCGGCGCCCAAGCGAGCGGAGGATATATCCGTCCGAGCAAGCCGAAGACACTGTTGCGGATGGCCGGCGGAACGTGCCGTCTCAGGTCATTCTCGACTTTATCGAAGTAATAGCGCCGGTAACCCGCAAAGCTCTCATCCCCACCGTCGCCGCCAAGAGCAACGGTGACATGCCGACGAGCAATCCGGGAAACATAATAGGTCGGCACAGCAGATGAATCCGCGAAGGGCTCGTCGTAATGCCAGACGAGCTTATCCAGGATGTCCAGCGCGTTGGGTTTTACCATCTCTTCGTGATGCTCGGTCCGAAAGAAATTAGCCACGTCGCGAGCGTTTTCCGCTTCATCATATTCTTGTTCACTGAATCCGATCGAACACGTCGTGACGGGGCGCTGGAGTAAGCGGCTCATGTTCGCCACAACCGCCGAGGAATCCACACCACCACTGAGAAACGCGCCCAACGGCACCTCGCTCATCAGGCGAACCCGCGTTGCCTCACATAATTCGTGGCGCAGTATTTCGCACCACTCATCTTCGCTCCGGTTCTCAACTTTGCCGAACCCGAAGTCCCAGTAGCAAACCTCTCTCAGCTCCGTGCCGGAAGCTACTAGGTAATGCCCTGGCAACAGTTTCCGGACGGCACGATAGATAGTCTTCGGCGCAGGAATATAGCCGAACGAGAAATAATCGGAAAGCGCTTCGGGATCCACCTGGCGACTGAGGTTGCCAGCGGCAAGCAACGCCTTCAATTCTGAACCAAATACGATCCGCTGGCCATCAGCGGCAAAATACAGTGGCTTTTTCCCGACACGATCTCGAGCGAGCAGTAGTCTTCGTTTGCGCGAATCCCATAGTGCAATGGCAAACATGCCACGGAGCCGCTCAAAGCACTTTTCTCCGTACTCTTCGTAAAGATGGACAATGGTTTCCGTGTCGGAGCGCGTCGAAAGGCAGTGCCCCTGGGATTCCAGTTCGCGGCGAAGCTCAGGATAGTTGTAAATCTCACCGTTCAACATCACCCAGAGTGACCCGTCTTCGTTGGAAATGGGTTGGTGTCCCCCGCCAACATCGATGATGCTCAACCGTCGGAAGCCGAAACCGACGCCCTCGCCCGAATAGATTCCCTCGTCGTCCGGACCACGGTGCACAATGGTGTTGCTCATTCGCCGGATCAGTGCGTCCGGAAACGGTTCCTGCCGATCGAACTCAAAGATGCCACAAATTCCGCACATGATAGCTATGCTGCCCGTACGCTAACGATTTTCCTGCGCGCTGCCAGTTGCATGTACAAATTCCTGTAGCGTTCGATCATGCTGTCCAGACGGTAGTCGCGGAGAATTCGCGCGCGGGCCGACGCTCCCAACGCCTGCCGGAGTTCCGAATTTGCCGCAAGCTTGGACAGGTGCTCGACGAGTTCTGCGACCTCGCCCACTCGAAAAAGAAGACCCGACATTCTGTCTTCGATCAGTTCAGGATTCCCACCCACGCGCGTGGCAACGACCGGAAGGCTCGATGACATCGCCTCCAGTACTGTATTCGACATTCCCTCGGACACCGAAGGCAGGACGAAAACATCCAAAGCGTTCAAGAAATCGGCAATATTCCTTGACACACCCAGAAAATGTACCCTACCGAAAAGAGAAGGTGACGCCGCGATTGACCGCAGATTGTCGAGTTCCGGCCCGTCGCCCGCAAGAGCAACAGATAGCTCGAAACCGCGCTCGACGAGAATCTTCGCCGCACGGAGCAACAATGCTTGGTCCTTGATGGCAACCAGCCGTCCAGCTGTACCGACCAAGAATGAGTCCCCAGGCAAACCCAAGTCAGCTCGACAAGCTAGTCTTTTCTCTGGCCGTGGCGCGAAGCGCTCGGAATCGACGCCGTTGACAAGGACATTGACTTTCTCGCGAGAAATCCCAATTTGACGGGCATGATAGTCACGGAGATCCGATGAAACTGTGAATACCGCATCTGCAGCCGCGTAAGCCGCGCGACGAATCAGTCGGCGTCTCATCGGCAAGCCTTTAAGCATATCAAGTTCGTATCCGTGTTCGCTGTGGATGACGACCGGCACTGCTGCAAGCCTTGCAGCAAACACGGCTTCGATTGCACCCCAGTTTCGGGAATGCACAATGTGAGGCCGGTACTGTCTCATGATGCGTGCGAAACGACCTACCAAGAACTGAAATCTCGACGCGGGACCACCGGCATCGAAAAGCTGTCCTGAGAAAGGACGATCTTGCGAAAACTGAACAGAATTCCCTCGAGCAGTGCACACCCCATGTGTGAATTCTTCATCGCCAAGTCCCGCTATTATCTTGAGGATTCCCGATTCAGTCCCGCCCAGATCCAGTCGGTTCACTACGTGCAGCACTCGAAGCCGCTCCGGCGTCGCGGTACGAGACTCGGCGAGTTCGAGCTCAGACGACAATAGCTTCGAGGCTGGTAGAACGGTATGCATAGTTCTTGAAGTCAAGCCCAGCTACGGGAGCCAGCGGACAATATAGGGACCCGCTGCGTTCGCCATCCAAAGAGGCAGGCGTCTCCAGATGCGAATCGCCTGCTCAAACTTAGGATTCACCGGAGAAAAGTTTGGCACCGTTTTCCGGCGTACCAGGAACACTTCGTAATCGAGTGGCTCAACATCCATGTTCCATTGGGTCTTGAACGCGTAAGAGCCAGTGCCTTTCTTGCTCCGGCCAAAATCGAACCGCCGATAGCCTGTCTGCGCCGCCTGCTTCATCAGTTCCCAGTACATGAAATTGTTCGCACAGGTTTTTGGAGCATCTGGTCCAGCCCCGGCATAGTACGGCAGGATCGTGTCGCGAAAGAAAAAACTGACGACGCCGCTGATCGCTTTCGAACCGGAATAGACCGTCATCATCTCCATCGCGCTACCAAATTCATCTTGCAGATTCTCAAACAGTGACCGGGGAAAGACGGGCGTGCCCAGACGATGCATGCTCTGGGCAAAGAGACTGTAGAAGATATCCTTCTGATGGAGGCCGCGTTCGGTGCGCAATCCTGCCTTTTCGGCTTTGCGAATCATATAACGGGTGTCCCGGGGTAGCCGCTTCAGATTTGCGTCCACGTCGGCACCCAGAGGACTTGTAAACGTTGTGTACAGAGAATTGTGGTGAAAGCCCGCATCGATCTTTCCTCGGCGGTTTCTCAACTCGAGGTAATCGACTCCCCGTTCTACAGACTCCCGCTTAACAGCCTCAAGCAACCGTTCCCGCGATTCCTCATCCGCGGCGCAAATGCCTCCGTAGACGCCGAGCGGTACGGACAGCAGACGCCGGCCCCCCAGCCAGTCGGACACAAAGAAGAGCGGCGCGATTCCTGTGATTTCGTTTGCTCGCTCCGCTAAAAGGTAGCACGCTTCATAACCGAAGGTTTTCTCGATTGCTCGCTTCCAGCCAATCTGCTGAAAAAATGAACTCTCGGGATGCTGACGGACGAATGCGTCCCACCGCGCCGCGTCACTCGTCGAAAATATGCGAATATACACAGGTTGAGCCGCTGCCGGGGAAAAGGCAGAAGTAGCCGGCAAAGTCGACACGTCAAACGTCTCCATTTTCTCTTTCCGGCGTTTCAGTCCGTGGAACCCGCACGTCCGACATGCCTCCAACGTACTTCTCGAAGAGCCAGCTTTCCTCTGCACCCAAATACTGGCACAGAAGCAGTCGTTGTGTCGGAGAAGGTTCCCGAACACCATGAATAATCTTGCTAAGGGCGACTTCGTGAATTCCCACTTCCCGCGCCAAATGATTCTGGCGCAGTCCCCGCTTGAAGATCGTCAGCTTTAGATTTGGGTACATATTTCTTGCTCTCAAACACCGCTCAAGACTGAACCTGGGACCCATATTGATTGTAATAGCCGCTCTTCGAATATGTATGCGCGTTGTTGAGGACGATGCCGACCAATTTTTTGGAATCGATCTGGGCTGCTATCTGCTGCAGATCCTCGCGTTGCGTTTGAAAAGCACGAACGACCATAACGAACGCATCACAACCAGCGCAAATCAATTCGAAATCCGCCAGAGGACGCACTGGAGGGGCATCTACCAAGATCAGCTTAAACCGTTCCTTGCAGCGCACGATTAAGTCGCTCCATGAGGTACCCGTAAACAACTCCGGGGGAGAACCAACCGGCGATCCAGCTCCAAGCATGTGCAGATTCGGGCTCTGCGTCCGCCATATGACATCTTCGTACCGAGCTTCCCCGCTCAGAACTTCCGCCAGCCCCGGCGCAGACGGATTCTCGAGGAGCTGCGAGAGGCGTTTGGTTCGGAGATCTGCATCGATGAGGAGAACCGGCATTTCATGCAGTTGGGCATAACAGAGGCCCAAGTTCAACGTTGTTACGGTCTTCCCTTCACCGGGGATGGCACTGCTCATGACCACGGAGCGCAGCCCCTTGGACGCTTGTAAACGCATGAGCCGTGTGCGAAGTGCGCGGTACGCCTCCATGGCATAGTGCCCTGACCTGGTTCCGCTCAGAACGACGGGGGAAGACACTGTCGCAGCAATGTCGCCCAGACCGTCCTGCGGTGATCCTGAGGCGTTTGAATCTCCATTCTGTGGATGAGGATTTCGCAAATCCTCGAGAATGGAGGCCACGTCCTGGCGCTTAGCCAACCCCTCTTGCGCAAACCACTCTTCCGTCTTCTGAGTTTCGTTGAAGTATTTGCTCACTTTGTATCCTAGGTGTTCTAATTGCCGTTATCGCGCTGTCGCACGTCGCTGCTTCATCCTCTGAATCAATAAATCAACGCAAGAGTGGAATTCGACTCCGACTTCTGGAGGCGCGGATGCTGAAACAGATGCCAGTTGGGGAACGAGTTTGGGGCGTTCGGCACGTTCGATTTCCCACCCCATCGCAGCCAAAGCCTCCTCGACGGCAGGCGCATCAATCAGCGGCTGCCGTGCCATACCTCCCAAGATTAAACACTGATCGCAAATGAGGTTGATCAGGCGCGGCACGCCCTTACTATGACTAAAAATCTTATCCACCGAGGCAGCATTGAATGGGGACGGCCCTTCCAACCCAGCGATGTGCATTCGCTCTTCAATGTAAGCCTTCGTCTCATGCAGGTTCAGGGGACGGAGCTCGTACCAGCCTGCTACCCGTTGCTTCAGCGCCTGAAGCTCTCGCCCTTGCAGCACAGCATGAAGCTCTGGTTGCGCTGACAAAATAACTTGCAACATCTTTTCCCTATACGAGTCGGTGTTGCCCAACAACCGAATTTCCTCAAGCAACTCCGCGGTGAGTAGGTGGGCCTCGTCAATGACCAGAACTGCGGTGCTTCCGCGCCGCTGTGTATCAACCAGCATTTGTTGCAGGGCCGCGAGTCGCCGAGGCTTGCTGGTCGAACTGCAGGGAACTTCAAACTCGTCAAGAATAAACTCGAGGAATTCTTCTCGAGTTAAAGTCGGGTTAACCATAAACGCGGTGGATAACGGCGCCTTCGATACCGATTGATTGCTCAGAATGTGCATTACCGCATGGAGAAGAGTGGTTTTCCCGGTGCCAACGGGACCCGTAAGGACGAGGAAGCCCTTACGCATAAGCACGCCCTGGAACAGGCTCGACAGCGCGTTTCGGTGGGCTTCCGCAAGCTGAAGGAACCGCGGATCCGGCGTAAGCTGAAAAGGCTCTGCCATCAGTCTGTAGTAAGAGAGATACATCTCAACCAACCCAGCCCGATACGAATGTAATTAGCGCACCCGCACCTGCGGAGCAAGCGATGGTTGCGGCAACTGCGATTGCGAACCGCGTTCTCCGCAATACCACCTCTCGCTGGCTCACGATCATTGGAATACCGGCTAAAACTGGCGCACCAAGGATACGTGCAGCTTCTTTCTCGCCGCGGACCGCTGTGTCGCTGAAGTCAATCACAACCGCAACTCCGAAACCCACAAAAAGCCCGACGAACAACGCACCGAGCGCAATCTGTGTGCGGTTCGGGGCGGAAGGCTTATCAGGAACCGTTGCAGCATCGAGGGTCTGAAAACGCTCAGCCTTCTGATGGGTCTCCAAATTGCTCGCCATCCCTGCTGAGATCTTCCGATCGAGCAGTGCATTGTAGTGAGCTCGCAAACTCTCGTAGTCGCGCATTAATCCCGCAATTTTGCTTTCGAAGATTGGCATCTGTTCCAGTTTCACGACGTGAGCATTGATCTGATCATTCAATTGCGCTTGAAGCTTGGTTTGCTCAGCAATCTCCAGATCCAACTTTGCTAACTGCGAAGAGACTACGGGATTCTTTGCGGCGCGAGCGATAGCCTCTCCGGAAACGTTTCGCTTAGGGGCGTCCGCGTCCTCTTGGGCCTTCTTGGCTTTCAAGATATCAAGCTGACTTTGCAATTTCCGGACATCAGGGTAATTGGGTCGGTACCGGGAGCGCAGTTCCACCAAGCTGGTTTCAACTTTCTCGATCAGTTGCTGGGTTGGCGAGGAAGCGTCCTCACCGCTGTTCGCATCAATGTCTATGAAAGGGCGCGAGTTCCCAACCATGGACTGTAGGTAAACTTTCTGCTCTTCGTCCCGATTGACGCGATCCTGGCTGGAACGCAGCTGGTTCCGTAGGCTTTCAAGTGCCTCGAGATGGAATTGCTTGGATTCTGGCAGGTCCGTGATGTACTGTGCCTTGATGCGGCTGACTTCAGCTTCTTTCTCTTCCAATTTTCGCTTGGTGTCTTGGAGTTCGCCGTCAAGGAATTCCTCCGTCCCCGAAAGCTGGTGTTCACGTGCCCTCAGGCTCTCCAAAATGACCATGGAAGCCAATTGATTGGCGACTTCGGCCGCCTCCAGGGGACTCCGGCTGGTGTAACCAATCTTGAATGCGCTGAGTCTCTGGTTTCCTGCATCAGCAACGTCTATGCTGATTGCCTTTTGCATCCCAGCCACAAGCACCTCAATGTCGCGCTGACCCCTTCGACCAGGAAACAGGTTGAGTACTTGTATCAGTTCCGCAAGACGAGTGGGTGACAACACCAGTTGGCGAATCGTCGACAGACGATCAAGCACGCTGGAAGATACTGTCGATGGGACGATACTCTCCGGAACCTGTTGCGGATCAACCACAATAACAGTCTCCGAGTGATAGAGGCTTGGAAGCCTGATCGCTACAACTATGCCCATAACGAAAACGCCGAGAGCGGTAAGGAGAATCCAGAGCTTTCGGCGCCGCAAAATGTCAAGATAATCGCGTAACTGCGGTTCCTGCATCGAGTTATCCATCGTTGAATTGGACAAGCCGAACTGGTTCAAGACTGCCTCCGTTGCTAACCTGACCCTCAAGCTTTAGTGTTCGATGGAATGAGTGCAAGTCCTCCTCCAAATTGGAAACTTATCGGTAATGCCGAAGTCGAAGCTAAAGGCTTTATTTTCAAATAATTACAGTTACGGTTGGATCGGGAACTCGGCAGGAGAATTCCCCTGAACCGCTTCGGCGGAAATATATTTCTCAAAAGGACAAGCCATATCCCCAAGCTTGTCTAAGGCAGAAAGGGCCTTAACATCTCACTAAAGTCGTTCATAGGTGTGCCTCTTAGCTCGTCTTTAGCCCTTGAGGGTACAGATACAGCGTATACAGCGTCCCTCACCACACTAACGGACAGCTCGCGGCTGCGTCCACTGAATCCCGCACCTGAGGTAATTATTGTCTCCCGAAAAGACCTCGATGTTGTCTCCGTGCTGCCACTTATACACATAGCTACCGAAGAGAGATACAGTACGCGTCAACCCGAAACTGACATGGCCTTCTCCATACTTTGCCCGGATTCCATTTGCCGTGATCACATCGCGAAGATAGCCAACACCGCCCCCAAGGGTCCAGTGCCGCCCGATATCCTGTTGATAGCTCGCGTCAATGCGGTCTGAAAACTGCTGGCTGATATAACCAGAAAACGTATGACCGCGGTAATAAGTCATAGCGGCGTGCGAACGCCTAAAAGTCTTGACCACAGCCGCGGAGCCCGACTCGGACCACGTTCTCCCACTCTGAAAATTGGCAGTGATGAGGCCGAAACTCCCCGACAAGTTCCAACCGCCTTTGAAGGAATGGGAATACCCTGCTTGGAGGCTCTGGAAGACTGTTTTGTAAGAAACCCCAGGGAAAAGATCGGTTTGCTCTGTGTACAGGCCACTCACACTGCTGTTGGCGGTGAGGTCATGTCCGACGCTGACACTCACGCCGTATGCATGGACAGTCGGGGGTGTAGCTGTCGTCGTCTGCCCAGAAGTGGTGGCATAAAGATAGTTCGGCGCAATCGTAATCCGGGTGCGCGCACTCATCGCATAGCTGAACGCAGCCGTCGCAGAGTTGGACATCCAACTTCTCGGACTCTCGATGAAGTCTTTCTGAAACGTCAGACCGCTGGCGGGATCCGAGCTTAGGAAGATGTCCGTTAAGGAATCTCGACTCTTGTAATAAACGAAGTGGTCGGACAAATCGAGTGTAAGCCTAGATGTCAGAGCGAAGACCGTGCTCACACCCGTGTCCTGGTTCACGAAATTACCGATAACCTGCCCGTTTCGGACCGTCAGGCGTGGCGCGTATTGCATTGTTACACGAGCTCTACGAAATTGCTTATCGAACACGACGGTCCCCGAAAACTGACTTACCGTGTTGTCAAAACTCCCCTGGCCGTTAAAGGAATTCCCTTGGTCCAGGATTTCCGCGAACTGGGCATACCCTACATAGAAAGGGCCCCAACGGAGAGGACTGATGGACGGCAACAAGAATCCGGCACCATTGATTTGACGAATAAACGGAGTCGTCGACGTTACCACAACGGGGTGGTCGATTGAGGCTGCGGCCTCTGTGGAATTATCGAACTGATCGGGGGTTGTTTGGTTCTTGGTGTCCGGTGGCGGGGGCTGCGGGGTAGGCTCCTGCGCCAGCGCTAAACAACAGGAAAACAGAAAAACCGGGACCAAGACAATGAATGCAAAGATCGGAAATCTGAGTCTCTTCTTCATGGATTCGCCCCCCCGGCCTTAATCACGGCACAACGACTCGATCTCCCGGAAGAAGATCGACATCTTGCTCGCGGCCTCCGACAACCTTTTTGTAGTGAAATGGAATTCGCGTTTCTTTCCCGTCCACGGTTCGCAAGACATAGATCGAATTCGATTTCGCGAAAGGCCCCAGTCCTCCCGCTTCTGTAATCAATTCTAAAGCTGTCTTCTTATCATTTAGAACGAACGCGCCCTGGCGCGCCACCTGACCAATCAGGTATACCTTGCGGCTTTGGATGGAAGTAACGCTGACCGTCACTTGCGGCTCGTTCACGTAGGGCCTTAGTTTCTCCGTAAGGAGCGCCGCTAACTCCTTTGGCGTTTGGCCAACGACATAAATGTCATTGAGGAGCGGCATAGTGATATCCCCATCCGGCCGCACCGCTACCTGCAAGGAAAGATCATGTTCGTGCCACACGGAGATCTGTAATTGATCGCCGATACCTATCCGGTAGGAATCCCCAACGCGGACGGGCGCAGTTTTGCCTCCCGCCGGCGCTGTGCTCTTTTGAGCCTCGCCAGGTCCTGGCGGCGGTTGAGTCGATTGCGCATGCGCGGCTGCAACCGTGAATAAGCCAACATTGCCAAGGACTACGATGGAAGCCATTCGAACTGACCGCAACCAATACAATCGATTTCCCCTCGTTGCGCGACTGAGAGATGCGAATTTAAACAAAAACACACGCGCACGTTGCTCTCCAAGACGAGCACGCGGTGTACCATATAGCCCCCAATAACTCCTTTATCTTCAATTACATTAGTCTCACAAGGTTCCACTCCACCCAAGGCGCGCGGAAATGTGTTTCCGGGATGATGAAAATACCTCCCCAGAATCGGCAAAACTGCGTTGACGCACTGCCTTCTAGTTGTACAGTCCTAGCGCCCGGATGCCAACTTTGGCGCAAGTTTTTCCCCATCCACCTCGACGCGCCTCAGAAGACGGAAGACCCAGACTAATGCCCCGTAAGCATACACCCAGACAGCTAGCAAAAAGAGGTCTGAATAGCGACGTTTCGGGGTACTCATTGGTGCACGTCCAAAGGAAGCATTGGTTCAACGGAGTCTACCAATAATGCGTTGCCAAGTGTCGGTCTCATTTTGCGCCGCGCCCGGAAAAAACCACCTTCACAGTCTCAAAAAGTATCGCAAGATCCAGAGTCAGAGACATGTGTTTGATGTAGAAGAGCTCGTACTCTAGCTTTGTCCATCCTTCTTCCACGCTGGAGCCGTACTGATACTTGATTTGTGCCCAGCCCGTAATGCCCGGTCTGACCGAATGACGCTGTGCGAAGAAGGGAATTTTTTCCTCAAGCATCGCGCAGAAAATAGGACGTTCGGGGCGAGGTCCGACAAGGCTCATATCTCCACGGAAGACATTGATCAGCTGTGGTAGTTCGTCTAAACGGAAGTTGCGGATGAAGCGTCCAACACGTGTAATCCGATCATCATTGGTCGTAGCCCATTTCGCACCGTGTTTCTCGGCGTCCTGCACCATGGAGCGGAACTTCAGGATTTCAAACTCTTTGCCATGTAATCCTGTCCGGGTCTGACGAAACAGAATGGGACTGCCAGTTTCGAACCAAATGGCGATTGCTACGAGAGCAATCATAGGCAGCACCGCCACTAGCAAGCAGGCTGAGACCACAAGGTCGAACGCTCGCTTGGTCACCGCCTGAAAAGCAGACTTGCGAAATCCGTCCGATAGAATCAGCCAGCTTGGAGAGAGTCGCTGCAAGAAGATCCTTCCCGACAACGTCTCGTAGACCCGATGCACATCCTCGACTCCAATCCCGGCAAATTTCAAGTTTAGAAGCTGGCGGGCCGGGGTTCCGCCGCGCCGTTCCCTGAGCGAGAGAATGACGCGATCTACTTTCTCGCGTCGGGCAATCTCTTCCACGTCGCTTGCCGCCCCGATGACGCCGGGGTTCACAAGCGAACGACCAATGTTTTCTCCCTTTTCATCCAAGAACCCCACGACCTTCATATGCAGTTCAGGGTGCCCCAAAATTTCTCTGACCAAGGAGATACCCTCGGCTCCCGTCCCCAAGATCAAAATGCGTTCCGGGTTCGTCAAGAGACGACCGGTACGCTCCCAGATCAGTCGCCAACCAAAAGCAAACACCAGAATTGCAACCGCTGCCAGACCCGCGACGCCTCGACCGAGGCTCCAGTCGGGAAAGAAATAGTACAGTGTGCCAAGCGCCAGACACGCGATCCCCAAAGCCTGAAACAAACGGAAGTAGAACTCGGAACGTTGACCGATTACTTCGCTGTCGTATAAGTCGTTGTAATAGAGAGCGAGCAAGCAAGTCACAACAACGACTAGAAAGCGGGTAAGAGCATAGGGCGAGTCGAGGTACTCGACCACTGCTCCAGTGCTGTGAAAGCGAAGCCCGATGGCAATTAGCAGGGCGAGGCTTGTCAAACAGGCATCCGAAGCGAGCAGGACGAGAATCCGTCTAGGGATTTTTTGGCCGCCTATTCTTATCACAAGTTCTTCCTGTTAGCGTACGGCGACCCTTCGTTGCGTTCGTGGACGGCCGCAAGGTCCAAACTTGCCCGCACGCCTAGCGGCAAGACGCCAATCAAGTGGAATGGTAGGCGGAGCAGGATTTGAACCTACGACCTCCCCCGTGTAAAAGGGGCACTCTACCAACTGAGCTATCCGCCTATTCTTTCCAAGACTACGGGTAGCAAATTGAAAACCAAACGGTTGCGGTTGTCCGATGCGGGGGGATGCTCATAAGCAACAGAACACAAAGGATTTAACCGGTAAATACCACTGCTTCGAGCGTGGATGTCCCCCAGCTTAGGGAACCATGTTACCCACAAACGAGAGAGTCTTTCCATTATCTCCATTCCCGCCGCCTGACTCGGCGCACAAGTAACCTGCTGATTTTTACAGATTTCAAGCCAGCTCTTGGGGGGAGCTAATGGCCGACGACGACGCAATACGGAAATCTGCCAAAAAATGACATCCAGCAACGAGGCTTCGGGAGAGGACCTGCATCAGCAAAACGGGTCCTGAGTTTATCGAATTGTGGTAATTTGATTTGAAATGGCCTATGGCAGCGCAATTGCTCCAGCATTCAAGCAATCTGTCCGCGAATGGTGTGGTTTCGTCGAGCTTAAGATTGTATTCTCGAAATCGGCGCGCTCATCGACTCGGACGACTCAACACAATTATGTGGGCGCTTCTTGATCAATGAACGTAATTCTGCGGTTAGGAGAACTGGAGAAAGAAAATGTGCCTTTGCTGAGCCTTCTCCAGAAGCACCTGTCAGTATCAATCGATCGCCAGCGTCTTGATTGGTTGTATCGCTACTGTCCTCACGGAGAAGCGACGGTTTGGGTCGCAGCAGAGGCAGACTCCGGTAGACTGGTTGGTGCCGCGGCAGTGTTTCCCCGCAGAATAAACCTCGGAGGAACCGTAGAAAACGGTTTTGTCCTGGGAGACTTTTGTGTTTCGGCAGACTATCGAAGCCTGGGGCTGGCGATTCGCCTTCAGCGTAAGTGCCTCGAGATCGTGCAAAATGGCAGGTTCGCAGCAGGATATGATCTGCCGGGCAAGAGTATGGTCGCGGTGTATCGACGCTTAGGCTCAAAACCAAACGACGAAATGGTCCGCATGGTGAAGTTGCTTCGGGCAGATGGAAAAATCGCCGTGAAAGTGAAACTCAGAACCGTGGCAAGCCTACTAAGCGGCATCGCCAACTTGGTCCTAAGGGTACAGCATGGTTCACCCCGACGACAGAGCGGAGTTAGCTTTGAGGTTCAGGAGGGCCGTTGCGGCCAAGAGTACACTGATTTAGCGCGCAGCGTCCAAGGCCGCTTGGGTATATGCGTAGATCGCACAGCTGAATACTTGAACTGGCGGTATTTGGATCACCCTCACGAAAAATACGAGATACTGGCGGCGCGACGCAAGGGGCAGTTGGAAGGGTATGTGGCTTTCCGGCAGGAAGGCAGCAGGGCGAGTGTTGTAGATTGGTTTGGGCAGGAGCCTGCAGAGCTTCGAAAGGACCTCATTCGCGAAATGATAGCTCTCGTGAAACCACGCGGATGTGAATCGGTGCAAGCTTGCGTATTGGCATCTCACTCGTTCCTAAGCGATCTGCGATCTCTTGGATTCCTTCCGCGCGAGTCTTCGCCGGTCGTTTTTCTCGGCCCCTCAGGAAAAGAGCCCGGCAGTTCCGAGAAGCGAAGTTGGCTTTTGATGGATGGGGACCGAGAAGCCTAAACCAAAGGAGAACCGATGGCGACGGTCTGTCCAATGAACGAGCGCATCCGGAGTTTCGTGTTAGACAAGTTTCCACTTGCCAGGAAGCGTAACCTCAAGGATTCGGATGAATTGCTGGAAAGCGGAATCTTGGACTCTCTTGGCGTGTTAGATCTTGTGAGCTACGTGGAGCAGGAATTCCTGATCGGAGTCGCGGACGACGAACTCCTTCCTGAGAATTTTCAGACGATCGATCGAATAGCCGCTTTTGTTGAAAGTAAGACTAAACACATCATTTGACAACTTACATGACGATATTTGTGCGACCTGTTGATCATGGATCGGAAAGTCAAGAACTCCTGAGCATTCTGCATGCGAATTTGCCCGCTTTACCGCACGAGCGCCGTTTCGATTGGCTTTACCGCAACAACCCGGATGGTCCGGCATGGTCTTGGTTTGTTTGTGAGGGGCCCGGCCGCGTGGTAGGTACGACTTCACTATTCCCCCGCTCGATGTGGGTGGGCGACAAGCCAAAGATGTGCGGGCAAGTGGGCGATTTTGCCATCGCCTCAAGCCACCGGAGCTTGGGTCCGGCTTTGCTCCTGCAGCGCGCGACGTTTTGGCCTGTTGATCAGGGAGCATTGGCTTTCTGCTACGACTGTCCTCCTCATCCCGCCGGAATGTCCACTTTCCATCGGCTGGGCATGCGCCCCAACTGCAGAATTGATCGGTATGCCCTGCCAATGCGCGTGGACCGAATTGCACTTGAGAAGCTACGCGTTGCTTCGGCTTTTCCTGCCGCGGCCGGCAACCTAGTCCTGTGGTTGGGCCGACGATGGACATCGAGACGAATGGCGGGTTCGCTTGAAGTCTCTGAGCACGTGGGTCCATTTGGCGAGGAGTTTTCTCATCTTGATGCGGTTATCAAGAAACCCGATGTAATCAGGGCGCGACGAAGTGCCGCCGTGCTGAATTGGCGCTATCGGGAAGACCCACTGCAGCAATATGAAGTATTGACGGCTCGGAGCAAAGGCGAATTGAAGGCCTTCGCCGTGCTTCGCGTGACGAGCGAGGTTGTGACTATTGTGGACCTTTTCGGAACCGAGCTTCACGAGGCCACGATCAGTTTGATTTCGGCGATTGTTGAACGTTTCGAGCGAACACACCAAACTGTCGAAGCCTTTCTGGCCACCGGGTGCGAATCCATCGGGCACTTCTTGAAAATGAGTTTCCGTCTGCGCTCCGAGGCGGCACACGTAGTTGCCTACGCAAAACCTCAAGGCGAAACGTCGTTATTCTTGCAAGGAAGACCGATCTGGGCTTGGAATCAAGTTGAGACTCGTGTCTGATGCTCCGGGCGGGCGCTTTCGAGTGACAACAATCCGATTAATACGGAGAATTCTGACACGCGGAGACACGAAGAAATGGATTTTTTAATTCACCACATGCTGCACGCAAGCGCCGAACGTTCGCCTGAAAAAGAGGCAATAGTTCACGGCGATCAGCGGCTCGGTTACCGTGACTTGGCGCAACGCGCGAGTGGACTTGCGAAAGGGCTCAGGTGCGCGGGACTGGTTCGTGGGGGCCGCGTCGGCATTTATCTCGAGCCATCGGTCGCGCAAGTCGTGTCGATTTTCGGGATTTCCGAGGCCGGCGGCGTATACGTGCCAGTTAACGCTACTCTCTTCCCGGAACAGGTAGTCCACATCGCCCAAGACTGTGGCATGAAGGGACTGATTACCACACCAGTGAAGCTTGCCACGCTGGCCGAGCTAATTCAACAGATTCCCACGCTCGAGTTTGTCGTCTTGACCGGGGAGGAAGACACGCCTGAGATCAAACTCCCAGTGCATCGCCTCGAGGACCTCTACCGGCTTTCAGGTGCGCCCGAATGGCGCGAGCAGTCCATCAGCAAAGACCTGGCGGCAATCCTCTACACCTCGGGGTCTACCGGCAAACCCAAGGGCGTGATGCTGAGCCATGCCAACGTCATGGCTGGGAGCACGATTGTCTCGACATATCTGGGGATCACCTCCGCTGAGCGGATCCTAGCCGTGCTCCCCTTCAGCTTCGACGCTGGGATGAACCAGCTGATCACGGCCGTTCAACAGGGCGGTACATGCATCTTGATCAACTTTGTGTTTGCCCGCGAAGTGGTGCAAGCTTTGGTCAAGGAACGCGTCACAGGCCTTGCTGGCGTTCCTACGCTGTGGAGTCTGCTCACTCAGCCGAACTCCGGCCTGGACAAGCAGCCGTTACTGCACCTTCGTTACATCACCAATACGGGGGGGAGCATGCCACAGGCCGTCCTAGCCACGTTGCGCAAGACGCTTACGACAACAAAGATCTTTCTCATGTATGGGCTCACCGAAGCTTTTCGTTCCACGTACCTTCCTCCGGAGGAACTAGATCGTAGGCCAACGTCGATGGGGAAGGCTATTCCCGACACCGAAATACTGGTCCTGAACGAACAGGGTCAGCAATGCAAACCCGGGGAAATAGGAGAGCTGGTTCACCGCGGACCGACCGTGTCACTTGGATACTGGGGTCGCCCAGAAGATACGGCGCGGGCTCTGCGCTGCAACCCATTGTTGCCCCCGGAGTTAGGCGACTGCGAAAAGGTCTGTTACTCGGGTGACCTGGTGAAGAGGGATGAAGACGGTTTCCTCTATTTTGTCGGGCGTCGGGACACCATGATCAAGTCCTCCGGTTTTCGAATCAGTCCGACCGAAGTCGAGGAAGTACTATTTTCCAGCAAGAAGTTGGGTGGCGCAGCAGTGATAGGTATTCCTGACGAAATACTCGGACAAACGATTAAGGCTTTTGTCGTAGCTCGCGATGATGAGCCACTCGACACGAAAGCACTCCTCGCTCACTGCGGTGAGAAACTGCCCCGATACATGGTTCCGAAGACCATCGAAGTTCTGAATGAATTGCCAAAGACAAGCAGCGGCAAAGTCGACTATCCTGCGCTGCGCCGCCGGGAAGGCCTATAGCGTGGAGCGAGTCAGGGCACTCATCGAGCAGCATTTCAGATCCTCGCAGGGAGAGTTGCTGATCGGACAGTGTCGCGCCGGGGATCTCGCCCGGGCGCACGGCACTCCCTTCTTCGCCTACGACAGTCGAGTTGCGGAGAAGAAGTGGGCCCTACTAAGGCAAGCTTTGCCGGACCGCATTGCCATCTCGTATTCGATCAAGGCAAATCCGAATCATGCATTCCTGCAGTTGTTCCTTTCGAGGGGCTGCGGGCTCGAGGTGGCTTCCGCGGGCGAGATGTACCAAGCCTTGAATGCGGGATGCCCGCCGGAGAAAATCTTGTTTGCTGGACCCGGCAAAACTGAAGCAGAATTGGAACTCGCTGTTTCCAAAAACATCGGCGAGGTTCACGCTGAGTCGTTAACCGAAGTCGACAGGATTAGTGCGATCAGCCACAGCCTGGGCCGAAGGACTCGGCTCGCCATTCGCGTCAACCCGACCGGAGAAGCCCAAGGCGGCGCCATGCGGATGGGTGGAAAGCCTGCGCCGTTTGGAGTCGACGAAGAACTGCTCGAAGGAGTCCTCGATCGAATTGCATTCGACTCTGCGCTGGAATTCCGCGGTGTGCACCTATTTACCGGCACGCAGATTCTGGATGCGGAGGTTTTGTTGACGCAATACCGCCGAGGCATCGAAATTGCGCGCCGCGCTGCTGGCCGCACGCTCTTGCCGATCGCTACACTCGACTTCGGAGGTGGTTTCGGCATTCCCTATTTCGCGAATGAGGATGAGTTGGACCTAGCGCTGCTGCGTCGGGGCCTCACGGACCTGATGAAGTCGATCGAAAACGACCTCTGCTTTCGAGACACTCGTTTTCTGGTCGAGCCTGGGCGTTTCTTGGTCGGCGAATGCGGAATCTATTTGGCTCGAGTGAATGACATCAAAGTTTCGCGCGGCAAGAAGTTCCTGATCACCGACGGGGGAATGCATCACCACCTTGCGGCTTCAGGGAATCTCGGGCAGACCATCAAGCGGAATTATCCAGTCGCCCTGGTGAATAAATTGGATTCGCCATCCGAGGACGCCGTAGACGTCGTTGGGCCGCTGTGCACACCTTTGGACGTTCTGGCACGCAGCGCCGTGTTGCCTCATGCCGAAATCGGCGATCTTATCGGTGTCTTTCAGTCGGGCGCCTATGCTCGCGCGGCTAGCCCGCTTGGCTTTCTCAGTCATCCGACGCCTCCGGAAGTTTGGGTGGACGATGCGCAACACTTCTTGGTCCGCCGACGCGGAACGATGGACGACATCCTACGAGACATTGTTCTCTCGGAAAACTGCCCGGCAAAGCTTCGTTAGTTCTATGTGGCGAAATCCATGAACTGGCGATTCCAACCGGGGCTAAGAGCCTTTCAAAAGAGCCGCGACCGGAGAGACAGGCTCGACTTCGAGGGTGGCCGTCATGTGGTTCTCCACTCGCCGTCCTTAGAGTGCTTACTTTGCGACTCACTAGGCAGGGCTTAGGCGAACGCACGACAGAGACACCATGACAACGAAAAACATTCTCATGGTCGCGTTTCAATTTCCCCCCATGTCGGGGAGTAGCGGATTGCTGCGTGTGGTGAAGTTTTGCCGCTACCTTCCCGAGTTCGGTTGGACGCCCACCGTTGTCACCGCACATCCACGGATGTACGAGCAGGTGGACGAACGCCAGTTTGGGCTGATACCCCAGGGCCTTGAGGTTATCCGGGCTTTTGGCCTTGATACGAAGCACCACCTTTCGATTCGCGGTCGGTATTCGGGATGGATGGCACTCCCGGACGCGTGGGTAAGTTGGTCGCTGGCTGCAATTCCTGCGGCGCTCCATGCAATCTGGAAAAAGAAAATTGACGTGGTCTTTACGACGTTTCCGGTCGCCACTGCCGTTTGGATCGGCCTAGTTGTGCACTGCGTCACGAGGAAACCCTGGATCGTGGACTTTCGCGATTCGATGACCGAAGACAACTATCCTCCCGACCCAACGACGTGGAGAGTTTGGCGATGGCTCGAAGAGCAAGCCGTTCGGCGAGCCTCACTCATCTTGTTCACGGCGCGCTCCGCGATCCGCATGTACCAGAAGCGCTACCCGAACCTTGCCGAGGAAAAATGCCAGCTGCTTCCAAATGGCTATGATGAAGCAGATTTCTCTCATTTACCGGTTGCGGTTCCGACATTCTCGCAGAAAAGCCGCCCCTTCAAACTTCTTCATTCCGGCTTGGTGTATCCCGAGGAGCGTGACCCTCGGCCTTTCTTCAATGCGCTAGCGCAGCTCAAACGCGAGGGCAAAATAAGCGGGGAAACTCTCCACGTGGACTTTCGGGCGCCGGGCTTCGAAGAAATCTACGCGAAACAAATTCGGGATCTCGAATTGGGTGAAATCGTGCATCTTCTCCCGCGAATTCCCTATACCCAAGCGCTCGAGGAATATGTGACGTCAGACGCCTTGCTGCTCATGCAGGCTGCGAATTGCGACCACCAGATTCCGGCAAAAACGTACGAATATTTTCGCCTTGGCAAACCAATTCTCGCGCTTACGACCGAAACGGGAGACACCGCGTCAGTTCTCATGGACGTGGGCGGAGCGACAATTATCAACCTTAACGACGAAGGGGCAATCTATCGGAATTTGGCTTTATTTATCGAGGCGGTAGCAGCAGGCAGGCATCCCCGCCCGTTCCCCGATGCAGTCCGCCGATTTGCCAGACGGAACCTCACAAAGGAATTCGCAATTCGCCTGAACCTCCTGGAAGAAGGGCAACATTGACAGGTCTTCGAAAGGCCCGTGAATAGAGAATTCTGGCACTCATATTGCCGCGCCAGATCTTTGGGAGCAATAGCCATGTTCGTTTGTCCCGACTGCAAGTCACCGATGGAAGAGCTTTATTGTCGACAGTGCCAGTCCAGATTTCCGATCACCGATGGTATTCCCGTGCTTCTCCCGCGCGAACAGAGATTTCACTCGGCGGCCCTGATCGGGGATGCTTACGATGAAATCTACGCCAAACGTTCCAACGTCTGGAGCAATCAAGGAAGAACTCCCGAGTTCATCCAGTATTTCGCGGCGCTGCTCGAATCCGTTTCGACGGGCAAAGTACTGGAGATCGGTTGCGGCGAGGGCTTTCTCTTGGCGGCCATGACTGCTTCAGAGAAGACTGCCATCGATATTTCTGCGGAGGCTCTGAGAAAAGCACGCTCGCGGACCAAGGCTGAATTCGGCATTGCTTTGGCGGAACGCCTGCCCTTTCCGGATTGCACCTTTGACATGGTTGCAACTGTCGGAGTGATGGAGCATTTTCTGGACGACAGGGAGGCGACGCGCGAAATATGGCGCGTGCTTCGCAGCGGCGGGCATTACGCATTGTTGATCCATGTTGATCTGAGTCCGGGCCAGCGGCTGGCGGTCAAATTCTCTGAATTTGTATTTCCACGTTTTCGACCTCTTGCGCTCCTACAATGGCTGTATGGCAAAGCAACCCGTTCTGTAATTCAACCTATCCAGCGACTTTACACGGTCAGCAGCGCCCGTGCTTGCCTCGAAGTTAGCGGACTTCGAATCTCCAAGGTCATTTCGAAGGAATCGGATTCGCACGCGGTCCTCTCTGGACCGCAAGTCGTCATTTTTTTGGCTCAGAAGCCCGTGTCGGGGTCTGTCGCATCTGTTCAGGACTCTGCTGGCCGCGATATTTAAGTGTCTCCTACGCTAAGGTCGTAACGCAGCTGGTTGCCGTCGCGCCACCCTCAACTTTGTGGCATGGGGTGCCCCATGCGAAGAGTCCAAAGTCCGGTGGTGGAGAAGAACCATAAGAAGGTGGTCGGGTGGCCTGGCGCAGATCGAAGTCCAGGCTGAGTGTTGCTAACCTGGAAAAATGGCTGCGAAAAAAGACGATGTATCGAGACCACGTTGTCTAATCTAGATTCGAAACTATGAACGCAGCCCACAGAATTCCCGGTCGATCGTCGATTCATACAAGTCGGCCATCGCTTCCGGGAACCCGTGAAGTCGACTCAAGCGCTACTTTCGCGTTCGCGCACGAAGTGTCGTGAAGCTTCTTTTTATCTGTCACCGCCTTCCTTTTCCTCCAAACCGCGGCGGGAAAATACGGCCGTTCCAAATGATTCAGCACCTCTCGAAGTCACACGAGGTCACTGTGGCGAGCCTTGCCCACACGCAGCAAGAACTGCGAGAGGGAGATCCGCTCCGCAACTATTGTTCAGAAGTTATCGCGGAAGTTGTGCCCAGTGCCGTTCGCTGGCGTAACGCCGTCTTCGCCTTGCCCAGTCCGTTCCCCTCCTCCGCGTCTTACTTTCGCTCGGCCCGTTTGAGCCTGCGAATCATGGAGGCGTGGCGCGCTTCACCGTACGACGGCGTCATGGTGCACTGTGCGTTCGCCGCCCAGTACGCCCTTCCCTTACACGGTGGTTTCTGGATTATGGACTATGGCGACCTCGACTCCGCCAAGTGGTCCGACTATGCAGAACACCTTGCGTTTCCTCTGTCCGCAGCATACGCTGTGGAATCAACAAAGCTTCGGCGTTTTGAAAGACTAGTCGCCGAATCGGCGACGCACTGCACGTTCACCACTCGCGGAGAATGTGAAGCCTTTCGGTTGCTTGGTGTTTCAAAGCCTCTCGCGATAATTCCCAACGGTGTCGACGCGCGGTATTTCCACCGCCAAAACCAGATGCCCTCTGATTCGAAGGTAATCGTGTTTCTTGGACGAATGGACTATTTCCCAAATGTCGAGGGTATCTCCTGGTTCGTGCGAGAGCTTTTAGGACCTATTCGATCTCGCGTTCCCGCCGCCGAGGTCCGCATCGTTGGTGCTAATCCGGTCCGGGCTGTCAAGAGACTTGCCGAAATTTCAGGCATCACTATCACCGGATTCGTGCCAGACGTAAGACCCTACCTCACCGACGCGGCTCTCGCGATTGCGCCTCTCCGGCTTGCGCGCGGGACGCAGAACAAGATCCTTGAGTGCATGAGCATGGGTCTCGCGGTGGTGACAACTCCGCAAGCAGCGCGCGGCATTCAAGCCAAGGAGGGGGAACATCTTGCGGTGGCAAACACGCCAGAGGAATTCATTCAGTCCACCGTGGAATTGCTGTTGAACCCGGAGCGCCGCTCGCAGCTTGGAGAAGCTGGGCGCTTGCAGATTGAATCCACCCATCAGTGGTCAGCATCAATGCAAATCCTCGACGACGTATTGCGCTCCGTGTCGAGGTGACATCACATTTCTGTCGCATCTGAAATCAGTCCGGATTGTCGATACTTCCACCGTTCTTCTCGCCAAGACGAACTATTTGGGATCAGGAATCCTCGTCTTGGCGATAATCAACTCGTCAAACCACGTGTAAGCCGTGGGGTGCTCCTGAGACTCGTCCTTGTTGGTATTATAGGGCGAGAGCCATACCTTCCCATACTTGGCGGCCGGGTCTGAGTTGACAAGGTCGTATCCGGTTCCCCTATCCGGGCTGAAGTCGATAACCAACTTCGAGGGCTTGCCCTCTTCCGCCATCCAGAACTGGACCGTGCTGTCGTGGTGGTAGTTCTTGTCGTTCTTATACCAAGTGCCAACTTTTATGTGTATCTGAAAAGTCATCCACTGATTGGGCTTGTACATGAAACATGGAGGTGAAGAGATTCTGTCGTGGGGGCAACCGACTGCGTTTTGAATTAGATAGGCGTGAGCCTCCGGACTGTAAACCTGGAGTCCGTCGAAATGGCCATCCTTTTGACCGCAACTGTGGTACATCCTCGGAGCCCCAATCTGATAAGTATTCTCGACAACGAGCTGGATCTCCGTACAAGCATGAGCCCGGTGGTCCGGCCGCGCCCCTTCTCCGATGATGATTTGTTTCCAGCCGTTCCCTCCTTTATAGCCCGTCGAGAGTAACTCCGTCGAAAACCGTTGACGCCATTGCACATAAAACTCCTGGCCTGCACCGAATTGGACCGACAGATTGTCCGCGAACTCCAGCCAAAAGTCCCCGGAACTATTGGCGCCAGACCTTGTCGGAATTGTGAACCTTAACGACCCCCTCCCAGAAGCCCTGGTCTCGGTGTCAACGTCCGCACGGTAGACACCATCCCAAGCGGGATCAAGATGGGCCTTGACGTCCGCAAGAGAATCGAAGCCAACACAACGAATCAGACCCGCGATGCTGCATCTGGATTTGAAATCCGCATCGGGATCTGGTCGACTTTGCGCCGGAAGACGCGGACCTCCCGGAAGCAATACACAAAGCGCGGCTGCACAGAATATCCTGGTATAGCACATTGGAAATAGTGTATTCCATCTGCAGCGTCGAGGATAGCGAGAGAAAAAAAACCGGCCTACGCTTTCACGCAGGTCGGCGGAGACGATTTGCAGGCTCTTCAGAAGCGAATCATTTAGGCGTTACGGTGCTGCATGTGGTTCCGTTGTTGAAGCAAATAGCCACTGCGTAAGCTGAGTTTCCGGAAGCGTTCGTGGCGCGCACACGATAGGTATAGGTGGTCCCCGATGAAACGGTG